>JGI12316J15310_10000155_pt2 | contig 165039 bp, 145 predicted proteins | sample MarCyaLeptolynsp_FD_15310 | JGI IMG/M metagenome (IMG submission 15310)
AGTCTACGACGATTTGGGAGAAAAGCAGAAAGCTTTGGAATTCTACAACCAAGCTTTGCCCATATTACGGGCTGTGGGGGATCGAGCTGGGGAAGCCGCTACTCTCTCTAATATTGGCGTTGTCTACGACTCATTGGGACAAAAGCAGAAAGTCTTGGAATTCTACAACCAAGCTTTGCCACTATATAAGGCGGTGGGGGATCGAGGTGGGGAAGCTATTACTCTCAATAATATTGGTGCTGTCTACAACTCATTGGGAGAAAAGCAGAAAGCTTTGGAATTCTACAACCAAGCTTTGCCCCTATATAAGGCGGTGAGGGATCGAGGTGGGGAAGCCAATACCCTCTATAACGTCGCCTCCTTGCAACGCAGCCAAGGCAACCTGAAATCAGCCTTAACCCTGATGGATAGCGCTATCACCATTGTTGAAGACCTCCGCACCAAAATTGGCTCCCAAGAACTCCGTACCTCTTACTTTGCCACCGTCCAGAACTACTACGAATTCTACATCGACCTACTGATGCAACTGCATCAACAAAACCCCAATCAAGGATACGATGCCCTCGCCCTCCACGCCAGTGAACACTCCCGCGCTCGTAGTTTGCTGGAACTTCTCACTGAAGCTAATGCTGATATTCGCCAGGGTGTAGAACCCCAACTAATTGAAGAGGAGCGCACCCTACAACAGCAACTTGATGCTATTGAAAAACGTCGGGTTGAATTATTCAGTGGCAACTATACTGAAGAACAAGCCACAGCAATCGAACAAGAAAGAGAACAACTGTTATCTCAATACCGAGATATCCAAACAAAAATTCGCACTACCAGTCCCCGTTATGCGGCTCTAACTCAACCTGAACCTCTCACCTTAGAAGAAATTCAGCAGCAGGTTTTAGATGAAGATACCCTACTATTACAGTATTCCCTAGGAACGGAACGCAGCTATCTTTGGGCTGTCAGTAAAACAGGCATCAGCAGCTATGAACTACCACCAAGGGAAGAAATCGAAACCGCTGCTAAGCAGTTCTATGAATTGCTCAAAACTCCAGGTTTTCAGTTGCAATCGAGATCTTGCACCAATCCCGATAATCCACCAGGAGTTAAAACTCCTGGCTCACAGTTAAAGTCGTCTAAAGACGACTGGAAAAGGGTTTCAGTCCACTTGAGTGGACTTGAGCTATTAGCCCAGAGTTTGAACTCTGGGCAGGTTTCGGAGCCTGTTGAGAATGAGGCAAGATGTGAGTTAGAACAGAGATCTTGCACTAATCCCGACAATCCACCAGGGGTTCAAACCCCTGGCTCACAGCTAAAGTCGTCTAAAGACGACTGGACAAGGGCTTCAGTCCACTTGAGTGGACTTGAGCTATTAGCCCAGAGTTTGAACTCTGGGGGGGTTTCGGAGCCTGTTGAGAATGCTGCAGGATGTGAGGAAGATACCAGAGGCAGTATTCGGGTAGAAAATGTCAAAGCTACTAAAGCTGTAAGCCAACTCAGTCAAATGCTTCTAGCACCTGTAGCAGAAGAATTAGGTAATAAACGGTTACTGATTGTTGGTGACGGTGCTTTGCAATATATACCCTTCTCTGCCTTACCTTTGCCTGAAACCTCCGGTGAGGATGTAGTACCCCTGTTAGCCAATAACGAAATGGTAAACTTACCCTCTGCCACTACTTTAGGGATTATCCGACAAGAACAAGCAACCAGGAAAACTGCACCTAAAGCCATCGCTATCCTTGCAGATCCCGTCTTTAGCTCTGATGATGAGCGGGTAACTAACAGCAAACAAAAGAGCGATCGCACTTTACCACAACAGTTACTCAATCGCTCTGCCAGAGAAACCGATATCGGAGTCTGGGAAAGACTACCAGGAACCCGCACTGAAGCTGAAGCAATTATGGCACTAGTACCAGATTCAGAACGAGTGCATGGCTTTGACTTTGCTGCCAACAGGGAGATGATAACTAACCCTGAGCTGAGTAATTATCGCATTGTCCATCTTGCCACCCACGGCTTGCTCAACAGTACCAACCCTGAGCTATCAGGAGTAGTACTCTCCCTATTCGATGAACAAGGCGACTCCCAAAATGGCTTTCTACGCCTCCATGATGTGTTTAACCTTAACCTTCCTGCTGAACTAGTTGTACTGAGTGCCTGTCAAACGGGATTAGGGCAGGAGGTGAAAGGAGAAGGGCTAGTGGGGTTGACAAGAGGTTTTATGTATGCAGGTTCCCCACGAGTGTTGGTAAGTCTGTGGAATGTCAGTGATGCTGCTACAGCCGAGATGATGAAGCGATTTTATCGCAATATGTTGCAGGAGGGCTTGTCGGCAACAGCAGCTTTGAGAGCTGCACAGTTGGAAATGCAACAAGAGACTCAATGGAAGGCTCCCTATTATTGGGCAGCTTTTACGCTTCAGGGAGAGTGGAAATGAATTTAGAATTTAGAATTTAGAATTGAGCTTGGGGGCTTTTAAGAAAGAAGGCAGGAGGCAGAGGGCAGAAGGCAGAAGGGAAGAGGATTTGACTTGTTTCTGACCTTCGTAGCGGGTGGCAATCGCAAGCTAAACTTGAGCAACTGCGATCGCTTTTCCTTTTGGCTTACGATCGAACAACACTCGTGGTCTTAGTATGATTCTGAACAAAAGCCATAAAGATTGCAACTCTCCTGGTACATTCTGACGCTTCCACTGTCCTGGACGGCAGTATAGCATTTCCACTAGGCGTCGTTGTTGAGACAGAGATGGTTGCTCGAAGGTTACCCGCAAACTGGGAAATTCTCCATTAAAGCCAGTATTGCTAATCTCTGCTGGTACGGAAATCTGCTCTTGAGGAAGGGAAAAAGTGACTGGTAGGGTTGCTCCTGTTGGGATTGTTGGTAATCCAGCTTGGGTTAATTCTACTTCCGCACCGACTTCGGAAATGCTGCTGGTTATTCCCCATAATTCTATAGGGGATTGGGAATGGGGAATTGGGAATGGGGAATTGGGGATGGGGGATGGGGAATTTACTTCAATTTTTACTACCCTTCGTAAGTTAAACCATTCATAGATATCTAGTTTGGGAATATCGATTAAAATCAATAGAGCAATGCCAATAATCACCAGGTTGTAGGTACTCCAAATTGCACCTAAGCCAGTACCTTTAAATTGTTGGGCAATTTCTGCTGTTGTCCCTCCTCCTGTCACTACACAAATACATAAGTTTTGCCACAGGCTGATTGCTGTAGCAATAAATAAAATAATTAAAGGCAGGGCTAATCTCCAATTAAAATAGAAGCGATTGTTCTGAGTCCCCTTGGGTGTCACTTGAAATCCCTTAGAAAAAGGATTGAACATGACTTTAATTGCTGTTATTGCCAGGGGTAAAGTGAGAATCAGTGAGTAGATCTCTGAGATTAAAGCTGAACGAGAACGATAGTTTAACCAGGAGTATACAGTCAAATTTACCAGATAGTAAGGCAATAAGTAATATAGTAAGTCTTGGGGAGTTGCCCTGAGAGGAATCACTCCTAAAAATGAGTAAGCTAAGGGTATAAGGAGAAAGAAGCAGCGAGGGATGCTGGTAAACCAATAGATTAATCCTTCGACATAAGCTAATCTTTGTAAAGGTTTTAACCCAGGAATGGTGAGAGGATTAGCATCAACAAAAAAAGCTTGTAAAGTTCCTCTCGCCCAGCGCAATCTTTGAATAGCATGGGCAGAAATGTTTTCAGCTGCTAAACCAGCACTCAATTTTTCATCAAGATAAACTAGGCGAAAGCCCTGAGCAGATAAACGAATGCCAGTGAAAAAGTCTTCGCTGATAGATTGGGTGAAAAAACACCCAACCCTATTTAAAGCACTGCGTCTAGCAACAAAAGAAGTTCCTGTGCACATCACCCCACCAGCAGCATCGCGAATTGGCTGAGCTTGTCGGTATAATACTTCTTCTTCTGGGGTTAAGATATTTTCTAAGCCTAAGTTACTGGCAATGGGGTCAATGTTATAAAAACTTTGGGGAGTTTGCACTAGAGCAACTTGCTCATGTTGAAAAAATCCGACGGTGCGATTGAGGAAGTTCTTGGTTGGGATAAAATCAGCATCAAAGACGGTGATTAATTCTCCTTTAGTTTTACCAATGGCATGGTTTAAATTTCCGGCTTTGGCATGACGATTATCGGGGCGCGTTATATACTCACAGCCTAATTCCTGCGCTAGTTGCTCTACCTCCGGACGCCTGGTATCATCCAGTAAATAAATTGTTTTATGAGGATAATCCAGGGATTGGCAACCTATAATGGTGCGTTTGAGAATAAAAGTCGGTTCATCATAGGTGGGAACCAAAATATCCACACTTGGCAAGTAACTGCCATCTAAAACCTGCTGTGATAAGCGGTCAGCTTGACGACGACGATTCTTGCACTGTAACATTAAAAATAGCTGCACAATATTATGGGTTACCAGCAGCATTTCCATCACAAATAACCCCAAGCTAAAGAAGCCATTGAGGGGGTCAGTAACATTAAGAGTAGAAAGCGATCGCCACAGGATATAACGAATCAATAAGCCTAATAAAATACCAATTACCAGTAGCCGTGACCAAGGGCGAGGTTGAGGAGAGATTTTGGTAATTGCGATCGCAATTACCAAGAGAACAACTGTAGGTGCAAGTAAATATTCTACCATCACCATTGGTGTCTCTATCCAGCTGGGGGGATTTTCTTGCATCAGATAAAGCTGGGCAAAAATTTGCTGAATTTCTCCTACCCCTGCTGCCCAAGCAATAACCACTCCACCAGCTATAAGTACAGTACTCAGTAACAATAAGCTCGCTAATCTAAGTTGAAAAACTTTCTGGGTGTATCGATTGTTCTCAGCTTTAGGGCTCAATTTTGAACTTGTCATCGTCAACTCAAAGCTAAAGTACTTAGGAACACAGCTTAAGAGGGATATATAGAGATATATACAGAACAGGTTTTAACTAATTTATCTGGTGTTCATTTTTATCATCTATACTAAAAAAGCTAAAACTCACAAATCAAATTAAATTTTTTCCTTATCTTAATCAGAGTAGGATATGCTCGTGGTAGAAAAATGATTTTTTCCTGAGAAAAAGGTTAAGCTTGAATAAAAGCTAGGGAAATAAAACCTACTGGAAGAAGGCAATCTCGATAAAAAATAAATTTTTCACCACCAGGTTATAAGACTAGGAGCTATTCCTATTGCAGCGCAGCGGAAATAACCCACCAGGAGAGAGAGGGATAGAATCCTTACTCTATAAGCATTCTTAATTCTTAATTCTTAATTCCGCGCAGCGGTACAATTGCCCATTGCCTGTTGCCCATTGCCTGTTGCCTGTTGCCCATTGCCCATTGTCTATTGCCCATTGCCTACTCACAAGTCAAAAGAGCGATATAATTAAATAAGGCAAGCAAATTTCCCAAAATCAGTATTAAGGTGTTGTCTATATAATTTGTATTATCTGGGTGTACAAAATGCCTGCATGATTAACAATCTCTTCAGGCAACTTGCGGCAAAGACAAGCAGCTTATTACTGGTTAACTTATTCACCAAAGGCAATAGCCTTAGGAGGAGAAAGAAAAAAGGAATGATTGCCAGAATTTTATTACCCTTTTCAGCTTGTTTAGTAATTTATGCCTATAGTTCAAAAAAAATCAAATCGCAGCAAGCACACAATCAATGCTCAAATTAACTTTCCCAAAATTCGAGTCATTGATGCTGACGGTACTCAAATCGGGATTATGGCTTCTCATGATGCGTTGCAGATAGCAGAGGAAAAAGAACTGGATCTAGTCTTACTTAACGATAAAAGTGATCCACCGGTTTGTCGAGTGATGGATTATGACAAATTCCGGTATCAGCAAGAGAAAAAAAGCAGCGCTGGTAATAAATCCCGGTCAACGACCCTCAAAGAAGTGAAAATGGGCTATAAGATTGGAGAACACGACTATCAGGTACGCATTAATCAAGCTAAACGTTTTCTCAAAGGGGGAAATACGGTTAAAGCTACTGTCACCTTAAGGGGAAGGGAAGTTCAACACGCCAATTTAGCTCAAGAGCGACTCAATCGTATGATCAACGATTTGCAGGAAGTTGCACAAATCCAGCAACCAATCAAAAGAGAAGGGCGTAATTTAATGATGATACTTGGTCCCTTGAAGTAGGAGAGATGGGGGAGATGGGGGAGATGGGGGGATGGAGATAGGGGAGACAAGGGAGATTTTTACACTCACCCAATTCTTAATTCTCAATTCTCAATTCTCAATTCCCCATTCCCCATTCCCAAGTTGTATATGACAACCAACTCATCCCCTAAAACAATAGCTAATCTCCAAGTACGCCCAATCGAAAATCAAACAGAGCTAGAGGAGATGTACTATCAAAGGTGGCTTATTCTGAGAGCGCCTTTGGGGATGGCACAGGGAACGGAGCAGGATAAATATGATCCTAGCGCCTTTCATGTAGTTGCTGTATGCGATCGCAAGATTATTGGTTCTGCTAGACTCAGAGAACTATCTCCAGAAGTAGGCAGCATCGCTTATGTGTGTGTCTTAAGCGAGTTTCGCCATCAGGGGATTGGTACAAAACTAATCCAGAGATTAATTGAAGTAGCCCAAGAAAAAAAGCTCAAGAGCGTCAGATTAAAGAGTCGGATGACTGCTCTGGAGTTCTACCAACGCCTGGGATTCTCCACTAATGGCGAACCTTTTGATTTTCTCAACATTCCCCATATCTTTATGAGCCTTGATTTAATTGGTAATTAGTCATTGGTCATTGGATAATTGTAGATGCAGATTTTGATCACCTTAAATCAGGAGCATCCCAAAGTTACACCAACAATAGTACTGGGAGCATCTGAGCATATTGCTCCCTTTCGGTGATTCTAGGGAGCAATATGCTCCCACTACAAGCTCAGGAGGGGAGTAGGAGAAAATTCCACGTCGAAAAAGAAAATCAGAAACAAGTCAGCTTCCCTTACATCCTTCTGTTCCCCTCCTCGGAGGGGTTAGGGGTGGGTTGGGTTAGGAGTGGTTTCTGCCCTCTGCCCTCTACCTTTTTTCTTTGGCTTTCCATAATCACCTCTTCAGCAATCCTTTTCATGTCTTCAGGCTGGAGAACTTTGATCGTATTTTGCATTGCAGAAACCTTAGCATCAATTTTTGCTATAAGTTCCCCGACTTTTTCTAATTCCTGTCGAGGATCCTGATGTCCCCAAGGTGGCTCATGAGACTTTTTGTTTTTGGATAGTTTTTGGAGAACGAGTGCCAAAATTTTAATATTTTGCATTTTATTATCAACCATAGAATCAATCTAACTAGGGCTTGCTGAATAAGTATTTGGGTAGGATAGGAGCCAGGAGCCAGGAGAATAGGAGGTTGGAATAGTCTTAGCGAGCTCTTCATCAAGGGTTTAACGGGGATTATTGGTTAAAGAAGGTGCAAGTAAATTGTATTTAATGGGCTCAAAATCCTTGCACTTACAAGGCAACAAAATGCTTAAAAGCAAAGCCCTATAGGGCTTTCATACTCATGCAGCAAGCCCTAAATAATCGCCGATTTTCTTGTCATTAGTAGATTGTATTTTACTCAAGAAATTGTCAAATTATCAAAGACTATTTTTGGAGATATTTACGCTTGTTTTAATAAATCTTTACTCAAATAATACTTATTGATAATTGTCGAAAAAATTAGCTTATTTCTGTATTTTTCAAAAATTATAGTGTTTAAGTTTTCCGTAATTATACTGAAAGGACTAATCAAATGTGCAGACTATCTATTAAAAATACTGGCAAAAAATTAACAAAAATTCATCAAGGATGATCAAATTAAACTTCCGGTAGAGGTGGGATTTATAGCATTAGTGTTCAAAAAATAATAAGTTTTCCTTTGTATCTCTATCTCCCCACACTTCCCACACTCCCCATACTCCCCACACTTTTTTTCGCTCACCCGTTGCCTATTGCCTTATTTGTTAGACTAGCAGGTACGAGATTTATTAAGTCAACCCTCTATGTCCTACTAGCACCAGGAAGCTATCAATGCCATCAAGTACTCTACTTTTTACCAAAGAATTACCTACCCTACAATATACATCCACAGCCGATCGCTTCGATGACACTTGGGCAGCGCCTCTTTCCACCCTCCTGGGATTAGGAAGGGCAGCGGGTGCTGACTTCATTGAATTTTTCTTGGAGAGAATCAACTATATTGGCTGTTTAGCAGAAGATGATCTGATAACTAGCATTTCCCCCCGTCTTTCTACAGGTGCTGGAGTCAGGGTGTTTCGTGGCAAAGCTGACTGCTATGTCAGTACCAATGATTTGTCATTTAACGGACTTAAAGCTGCTTTAGAAAAAGCTCTGTCAATTCAAGGATTACAACTACCTGCTCCTAATGCCTATATCCCAGAAATCAATCTGGAGTTACTGAGGGATTACGCCACTGCCAACGGTAAAGATGCTTGGCTCCCGGTTAGTAGTTCCATGGAGGAAATGGGAGAAATCCTCCTTGATGCCAATGGCGCACTTCAACGCAAAGCAACTCATGTACAAGCAAGACGAGCTACTTATTTTCGGGATTGGCAGGAAGTCTTAATCGCAGCTAGTGATGGCACCTTTGCTAGAGATATTCGCCTAACTCAATCCGTCAGCTACAATCTACTATGTGCTGATGGAGCTCATCGTTCTTCCATTGGTCAACGAGCTGGTAGTACCAGTGATCCAAGTTTCCTCAGGGTATGGGACTACGAATCTACTGCCGAAGAAATCGCCACTTCCGCAGGTAAGATGCTTTACGCTGATTACGTTGAATCAGGCACTTACCCCATCATCATGGCTAATGCCTTCGGTGGAGTGATTTTCCATGAAGCCTGTGGACATCTCTTGGAAACCACCCAGATTGAGGCAAAAACAACTCCTTTCGCTGATAAAAAAGGGGAAAAGATTGCTCACGAAAGCCTAACAGCTTGGGATGAAGGGCGATCGCAAAATGCCTTTGGGACAATTGATATGGATGATGAGGGTATGCCAGCTCAAAGAACCCTCTTAATTGAAAATGGTATACTGAAAAACTTCCTTGCAGATCGTGCTGGCTCCGTACACACGGGACACCCAAGAACTGGTAGTGGACGTCGCCAAAGCTACGCCTTTGCTGCAGCCTCCCGGATGCGTAATACCTACATTGCTCCCGGAGACTACTCCAACGAAGACTTATTCGCCTCCATTGATAAAGGTATCTACTGTAAAAAGATGGGTGGCGGCAGTGTTGGTGCTACAGGAGAGTTCAACTTTGGTGTGGATGAGGCTTATTTAATTGAGAATGGCAAACTCACCAAACCTCTTAAGGGAGCTATCCTCATTGGTGAAGCTAAGGAAATTATGAATAAGATTTCCATGTGTTCCCAGGATTTAGGTTTAGCCGCTGGTTTCTGTGGTTCTATTAGCGGCAGTGTATATGTAACGGTAGGACAACCTCATATTAAGGTTGATTCGATTACTGTTGGTGGGCGCTGATTCGGGAAGACGCGGGGCTGTGGAGACGCGGGGACGCGGGGACGCGGAGATGGGAATCTGAGGGGGATAGGGAGATAAAAAGACAAGGAATACATTCCCAATTCCCGATTCCCAAATAACCAACAACAAACAACAAATAACAAACAACCAACAACAAATGACAAAAATCAAAGAACTGGCAACTCAAGCTGAGGAAATTGCCAACAAATTAGGCATCAAGAAATTCGATATTTACGGCTCATCCGTTGATGAAACTGGTGTTGAAGTTGACCAAGGAGAGCCAAAACAAGTTCAGGCTTCTAATCGCTCCAGTGTAACTGTTCGGGTTTGGAATGAAAACCAAACGGTAGGAATCACTTCTACTACAGATACGGATCCCATGGGGATGGAATTAGCTTTGAAAACTGCTTACGAAGCCAGTAGTTTTGGCGTTACTGAACATGCACCGGATTTTAGTCCAGAGGCAACTACTTCTATCCCAGAAGTTGCTCAGGAACAAGTCTCCCAAGCACCAGTAGCCAAACTACTGGAAACCCTCTTGGGTGTGGAAAAGCAGCTGATAGACGCTCATCCTGCGATTACAGGTGTACCCTACAACGGATTATCCCAAAGAGATATCGAGCGGTTTTATCTCAACAGTGAAGGTGCGCTCCGGCATGAAGCTCACTCCTATGCATCAATGTATCTTTACACCAAAACGGAACAGGAAGGGAAAAAACCCCGTAGTGCTGGTGCTTTTAAAATGCACCGAGGATTAGAGAAGCTGGATATTCAAGGTTGCCTCAAAGAAGCAACGAACAAAACTATTAGTCACTTGGACTACGAAAAAGTCAAGTCTGGTAAATATCTTGTCGTGTTCTCCGCCGAGGCTTTCTTGAGCCTGTTAAGTGCCTTTTCCAACCTCTTCAATGCTCAAAGTATCTTAGATAAGCAAAGCCTCTCTACTCCTGAATCCCTAGGAAGCAAAATAGCATCTCCTTTATTATCCGTTTGTGATGATGAGCTGCATCCAGAGAATATCGTAGCTAGCTATTTTGATGGGGAAGGAACCCCTACCCGTCGTATTCCCTTAATTACCGAGGGGGTGCTAACTAGCTTCCTCCACAGTGCTGGTACTGCCAAAAGGCTGAATGCTCAACCCACAGGTCATGCCAATCTTGGTGCTAAGGTAACTGTTAGTCCCAACTTTTATCACGTTTTTCCTGGAACTACTGCTGAGCGGGAGTATAGTCTCGATACTGCGGAAAATGTGATTTTTATTGATGATGTTCACGCTCTCCATGCAGGAGCTCATCCCTTAGAAGGCTCTTTTTCTCTACCTTTTGATGGTTGGGTAGTGAACAAGGGAAAGAAAACCAGTATTGATTCAGCCACAGTTGCCGGAGATTTTCGAGAACTACTCCAATCAATTGTATTTGTTGAAAAAGAGGCAGAGCTAACTCCCGGTGGTGTGTGTCCCAGAATTTGGGTTGAGGGACTCTCGATTACTGGGGAATAAATTTAGAATTACTCTGTTTCTTCGGTAGCTGGGGAAGCTGAGGGAGATAGGGGAGCTGGGGGAGAAAAGAGAGATATTTAAACTTGCCAATTCCCCATTCCCCATTCCCAATTCCCCATTCTCAATCCCAAACATCCCTCCACCAGGGAGTAGAATGAGTTTGAGTGAAATTAATTTTTTTGCGGATATCTCGCATATTCCACCCTGTTAACTTGGCTAAAGTCTGAGCTTCTTGCTCAAATCGTTTATTCAAAGACTTCTGATATTGTTCTCCTGCTGGACAATCCATCTCTCCTTCATAAGGATGACGCAGTACATATCGACCTTGGAAGTTTTGACGATTGGCAGTTTCTTGGAACATCAAATCTTCTGGAAACTTATCACGACCATAGCGCACATGCAAACGGGTAATAAAGACATTAGTCCCTCTTTTTTGGGAATTTAGCCAAAATACTCCAGCTTGCCTAAGTTCTTCAGGAGTCAGGGGGTTATCTGCACAAGGGTCACACCATCCCATATCCCAAGCATATTCGAGGAATGCTACTTTTTTTCCTTCCTGTTCATAGGAAGTCTGGAACATTGCCTTGTAAAAATCGGTAAATTCCTCTTTGACAAATACTGGCAATTCAGTATTAGAAGGAATTTTCACCGTGCGATAGTTAGTAATCTCCGCCTGACCTTTGGGGGATAATATATAGACAATCAAATCTTGCTCTTTGGTAGAATTGACCATCCCTAAACGAATCGGTAACATAAATTTGGGAGATTCGTAAGCCATCATCAAAGGTCGCAGCATTTGATAGCCACTCTCTTCAAATTCTTGCAGATTGACTTTGGCAACGAAGAATTTCATCTTTTGCCGAATATAAGGTCGCAAAAGGCGATTAGCACCCCGTGGAATACGATAACCATTGCGTCGGAGCCAAGTTTCCAAGCCGTTAGATTCATTGGCACTGAGGATAACAATATCGTATTCCCCAACACTGAAGCTCTCTTCTACCGTTACACCCAAGGCTTCCTCGTCGATTGCACCCCTGCCGCTAGTTACGGAATTAACTGGTGAAGGAATCCGGCGATACTCTAAAACAGGCTCACAGGGGTCTGAGTCAAAATATTCTACCAATCGTGGCGCACTAAAAGCATCAAGCCGTTGGATAATATTGGGTTCACCTACATGTACTTGCTCCTCCTTCAGCACCACAGGTACCGGTACAACCAAGGCAAAGTCTTTGACATCCCCTTGATAATCATTCGCCATAGTTAAAATTGTGCGATCGCTATCACGAGCAATCACTACCTGAGAAGCCTGATTATAAAGCTTGCTATCAGCTTTGGCAACGTAGAAACCGCAAAATGCCCAAGCTTTGGGAGCAAAGCAAACAACAACAATCAAGCTTAGTAACAAACTCAACAATATGCGCAATATTTTCATCGTTAACTCCTTGATGATAGGGAATTGGGAATTGGGAATTGGGAATTGGGAATGGGGAATTGGGAATGGGGAATTGGGAATTGGCAACAGGAATTATCTACTTTGATAACCTGGTGGTGAAAAAATTGTCCATTGTGACTACCTCCGCCTCCTGCCTTCTGCCTTCTTTTAACGCCAAATATTTCTCCAGAAAAAGCTATTACCTTCACTGGAACTGAAATTTACTTTTTTACGGATATCCTGAATCTTCCAGTTGGTTAATTTGGCTAAAGTTTGAGTTTCTCGTTCTAGTCTTTCATGCAACAACTTTTGGTATTCCTTACCCGCACTACAACTCATATTCCCAGTAAAAGGATGACGTAAGATATATCGACCCTGAAAGTTTTGACGATTTGAGGTTTCTTGAAATATTAAGTCTTCAGGAAACTTATCGCGGGTATAGCGCACATGTAGACGAGAAAGAAAAACATTTTGCGTTAGCCAAAACACCCCGGCTTTGGCTAGTTCTTCACGAGACAGAGGCTCAGCAGAACAGGGGTCACACCAACCCATATCCCAAGCATATTCGAGGAATGCAACTTTTTTCTTTTCTTGTTCATAGGCAGTTTGAAACATTGTTTTGTAGAAATCTGCAAACTCATCCTTAACAAACACGGGTAGTTCAACATTGGAAGGTACTTTCACCGTGCGGTAGTTAGTAATTTCTGCCTGACCTTTAGGGGATAATATATAGACAATCATGTCCTGCTCAGTTGTCGCATTAATCATCCCCAAACGAATCGGTAAGATAAATTTGGGAGATTCGTAAGCAATCATTAAAGGTCGCAGAAATTGAGAGTCAGTTTTGGGAAATTCGTCCAGATTGACTTTAGCTACAAAGAATTTCATCCCCTGTCTAATGTAGGGACGAAACAACCGATTTGCTCCTTGTGGAATCTTATAGCCGTTTTGTTTTAACCAAGTTTCTAGTCCTCTAGATTCCTTGGCACTGAGGATAAGAACATCATATTCCTCTACTTGAAAGCGAGCCTCCACTGTGACACCTAAGTTCCCAGCGTTGCCATTGCTACGACTCTCAAAGAGAATATCACCTGATGCAGGAAGAGCAATGTCGCTTTCCGACAACTCAGACTCCTGACAAGGGTCTGGATCAAAGTATTCCACCAATCGTGGCGCACTGAAATCATCTAATCTTTTGATAATTTTAGAGTCACCTACGCGCACCTGTTCTTGAGTTAAAACCACAGGTACAGGAACAACCATGGCAAAATCTTTGATATCCCCTTGATAATCATTTGCCATAGTTAAAATTGTGCGATCGCCATCACGAGCAATCACTACCTGAGAAGCCTGATTGTACAGCTTGCTATCAGCTTTAGCAACATAGAAACCGCAAAAGGCCCAAGCTTTAGGAGCAAAACCAATAACGACAACTAAACTGATGATTAAAGTGAGTAAAATCCGCAATATAGCATTGCTCAATAAGTTGTAAAAAAGGCTTACTATTTTTTTCATTACCCAAAATTCCCAATTCCCAATTCCCAATTCTAAATTCTAAATTCTAAATTCTATAAACTCTCACCAGATTTCTTGTCACTCCAAGTAAATCTAGGAGATGACCAAATTAAATCCAAAAGAACAGTTAAAGGAGCTAAGGTAAACAAAGCCCAAAAAACTGCTGTGGAAACAAAGAATTGATTGCGCAGTATAAAAGTGAGGACAGCGATACATATAGCCCAGACTAAGCGACTCATTCTCGCATTAGGAATTGAGCGAGGGTCTGTAAGCATAAATAGGGCAAATAGCAACAAAGAACCACTCATTAATCGATGGCAAAAAACATCCCAAGTCCAACCAAGCCAAAAATTGCGTATCCCTTCTAACAAGGTGTAAGCACCCAAAAAAGCTGCTGTTGTATCCCAGCGTCCCACTAGTTTCAACACCATACAACCACTACCTGCAAACATGAGTGCATACCAACCACTATCCCCCCACTGTCCAGGAGAAACCCAAGCATCATTTGTCAGGAGCACCGCAGCAATTATGCCAAAGTTAGCAGGATTAAAAAAATGTTTGCGCTCAACTTGAAAAATAAACTTACTCGCAATTGCTAGGGTGCCTGCTATCACCATAGTGATGTAATGATCAGCTCGCAACAGCAAACATAGGCTTAAGGCTGTAATAGCTGCACTTTTAAGCGAGACTGGGGTAAAAGTGGTCTTGGGAAAAGATTTAGGGGGAGAAAATTGAGTCTTAACCTCTCCTTTATCAATTGCCCATAACCAATGACCAATGACTAATGACCAATTTTCTTGAAACCTGGTCCAAAAGGATAGCATAAACCACTGAGTTAGTAGACAACTCACCAGTAAAACTAGCATCAGCTCAGGTCTTAATGTCCAGTCTCTTGTCCCAATGCCTAAAACTAAGAAGAGGGAGAGAAAGATAATTTGATAGTCTCTAGGATCTTGTTGTCCCATGACTTACCTTCATTGAGGATTTAAAGATGGTAATGCTAGTATGCCTTCTTGGAAATGTTAGGTCATGGCTCGTTACACTTTTTGTAACAGGGGCTGCTAGTGCAAGAAGGTAGTCCCGATGGGGTGAGGGAAAAAAGGAGTGGGGAAACTAGTCAGCAGACACGGGGATGCAGGGACGTGGAGAATGGAAATTTCAAGAGGTGATATCATGTCCGCCTAAACAGTTATCATTCCCTTCTAACTTGCAACCTTCCTCCTTCCCTTCTGTCCTGGATCCTTCTGCCCTCTGCCTTATTGCTACCAAAGTGTAAGTATTTAACCGGACATGATATGACACGCAAGTTAGAGCTATTAATGAAGTGAGAGTTTTTGGTCCAAAAGCCAAATTTATCTTGGGGGGCTAGCCCCCCAAACCCCCCAGTGGGGACCTTGCGACCTCCCCACACCCCTGCCGCAATGATAGAGCTAATCAACGGGTAATATGACTCGGTGTTTCTGAAGAGCCACTCCTCTCTAGATCTTCTCAAACCTTGATAGCATAAGTGTTTTGCCACAATAATTATGAATAGACTCAAAATTGAGCGAATGGTGAGTAAAGACTTAATTCGGGTCCACTTGGGGTCTATTCTATCCAAATCATCAGAAACTTCTACGGTACGTGTTGTCAATCTATCTCTGCTTGTTACCCCTTCAGCAATTGTTCCCACCAACTTTCACGAAGCTCGGTCTTTTTTCCCTACACCCTACACCCTACACCCTACATCCTGCCTATTTTTAAAGTTCCTTGTCACCCCGTGAGCTGATTTTCAGACTAATCCAGGTCAGCTAATTTTTCCCTAACAGCTAACACCTACTCCCTGTTTCCTAATGATTGCCAATGGCTTCATCAATCGAAGACATAAAAAAATCTATCAAGGATTGTGCTTTTTTGGTAGAAATGAGAGGCTCGGCATAAGAAAAGGTGAGATACATTTTAGAGCAGAACGTTGTGCAATGTAATATCATATACGGTTTATAATTCCGATTAGAGGCGGTAATATGATTTTCCACAAGCTCCAAAGAACCATACTTTGATACCTGGTTAATCTGACCCATATTGGAAAGAATGTAGGGAAGGGGAAAAAATTCCCCTTTTTTGAAACTCTCGATTCTAGATTGAGCAGCAAGTACAACGTAAAAGTGTTGATTATTGCGTAAACATTGCTCAATTTTTTGCCTCGAATTCCTGGCTAGTTCCCAGAAAGAAGAGTTATTAGATATACACTGATTAATTAAGAGTGACCCAGCCATCAAGCTGAGATTTTGTTGCTCAGCAAACTCAGATGGGATGAATTGTCTCAGATTGACGGCAATAACAGGATTTATGTACGTATCGCGTGCGATCGCTAATTCATTTTTGAAGGCTAGAAGCATGGCAGCGTTCAAGGCTCCAGTAACCGTTGTGCGCTCATTTTTACAAAGCTTGCACAACTCCTTTGTCTGTTTTTCGTTCAGAAAACGGTGGATGAGGCGGGATTTTTGCTCTGATACAGGACACTCAACATCATGGGAAAGTTGAAGTGGCTTTTTAAGCAGTTGATTTAAGAGTAAATTCAATGTAAATAGAAAAATCCTAAACTGCAAAACAGTTTTCGATATAGGCAGCAGTTCTTCAATAGGAGGACTCAAGGGAAGTTTTTCTATCTCCACCGGCTGATCCTCTGCGACTCTTGCGCAGTAATCTAGAAATTCTCTGCACAGTTGTATTAAGCTTACACCGTCTGATATAGAATGATGGATGGTAAAGATTAAATCGAATATATCACTACCGATCACCGCAGGGATGTAAGCTAATTTAATCAGAGGAGCTCGTAGAGAGTTCATTTTTTGATTAAGTTCCTCTTCAATTACTTCCAGCCACTGGTTTTCTTTATTCCTCTCCACGATTCGCAGAGGAATCTCTGGAGTTTCTTTGGTGTTAAAATACATACCATCCTTGCTTTTAACTATGTGCATCTGGAGGTAAGAATGGCGCTGTTGAAGAAGGGATAGTGATTGTTTGATAACGTGAATTTCGACTGAACCACGCACACGCATTAGAGCTGCAACTAAACCAGTTCCCTCCAATTGGGTTTGATATAACTCAAACTCCTCTTCTAGTGGTGCTAACTTGCGACCATAATTTTTCATATAGTTATTGAGAATAAAAAATTAGAAATATCTCCCCCATATCCCCATCTTTCATCTAAACCAATGCCGGAGTAGCCTTTAGCTCAAAAATCTTCTCAATGGCATCTTCAACCACCTTATCCGGTGTGGATGCTCCAGAAGTAATGCCGACTATAATTGGACCAGAGGGTAACCAATTTTCCTTGAGGGCCAAATCTTCATTCAGTGGCTTATGTTCTAACCGATTATCTGGACCAATTCGTTGAGCGCTATCAATATGATAGGAAGGAATACCCCGCTCAATGGCAATTTCTTGTAGGTGGGTGGTGTTGGAAGAATTGAAACCACCGATTACCAAGATCAAATCCAACTTTTCTTTTACCAGCTCAAACATGGCATCCTGCCGCTCTTGAGTAGCGTCGCAGATGGTATTAAAGCTTTGGAAATGCTCATTGAGTTGAACAGGACCGTACTTTTTCATCATCGTGCGCTCAAACAGCTTACCAATCTGCTCAGTTTCGCTCTTGAGCATCGTAGTCTGATTAGCAATCCCAATCCGCTCTAAATCCCGCTCCGGATCAAAGCCAGCTGAGCAAGCACGGCTAAATTTGTGCAAAAATTCATCCTTATCTCCCCCATGAAGAATATAGTCAGCAACATACTGTGCTTCTTGCAGATTCAGCACCACCAGGTATTTATTAGCAAAGGAACTGGTAGCAACTGTTTCTTCATGCTTGTACTTACCATGAATAATTGAGGTATACTGCTTTTTCTTATGCCTCTCCACCGTGTTCCAGACTTTGGACACCCACGGACAAGTAGTATCGACAATCTTGCAGTTTTTCTCAGTAAGCAGCTGCATTTCCTGAACACTAGCACCAAAGGCTGGTAATATTACCACATCATTAGTATCAACAACAGAAAAGTCTTTATTTCCTTGCTCCACTGAGATAAACCCGACTTCCATCTCCCGCAAACGCTGGTTAACAGAAGGGTTATGAATGATTTCATTAGTAATCCAGATGCGCTCGGTGGGAAAATGCTTACGGGTTTCATAAGCCATAGCAACAGCTCGCTCTACACCCCAGCAAAAGCCAAATGCTTCGGCTAGCAAGATAGTAACTTCTCCCCGTTGTAGTCGATAGTTGTTGTCGCGAATTTCTTGAATCAGGTTGCTTTGGTATTCCGATTGCAACTGAGTAGCAACTTCTGCTTTGTGACCAAATCCCTTACGATGATAGTTTTCTGAACTGTGGAGTGAGCGTTTAAAAGCTTTTGTATCCATGCAGCTTTTCCTAGTGAAATGACTATATGCAATTTTCATCCCCATCAATCATAAAACTTTGTTGAAGGGAATGGGGAATGGGGAATGGGGAATAGGGAATGAAGAATGGAGAATGAAGAATGAAGAATGGGGTCTCAGCTCCTGAACTGGGCTTCATTCTAAGTGAAGTATCCCGAAGGGTATATGCTCCGCTACCCTAACAGCTTCTCCAGCTCCTCCTAAGTGTGGTCAAAACTGTAGGATACAATGCTAAAAACAATTCACCTGCCAACCTGAAAATATGAACACTGTAGAAACCCCTAAGTTTTCCACTGATAAAAGCTTAGAGGCAATGAAGAAATTTGCCGAGAGATATGCTAAGAATACTGGCACTTATTTCTGTGTTGAGCCTTCTGTAACTGTTGTAGTGCTTGAAGGACTCGCTAAGCATAAAGATGCTCTTGGTGCTCCGTTGTGTCCTTGCCGCCACTACGAAGACAAAAAAGCAGAAGTAAAAGTAACTTATTGGAATTGTCCTTGCATTCCCATGCGGGAGCGTAAAGAGTGCCACTGTATGTTGTTCCTGACATCGGATAATGAATTTGCTGGCGAAAAGCAGGAAATTTCACTCGAAGATCTCAAAACAATGCGGGATATGTTGGCATGACATCTGCTATACCACCAGAAGAATTTTTCCGGGGTGTCGAACAATTCAATCAAGAGGAGTTTTATGCCTGTCACGACACTCTAGAAGCTTTGTGGATGGAAGCTGTAGAACCGCAAAAGCGGTTTTACCAGGGTATCTTACAAATTGCGGTTGGCTGCTATCATTTGGGCAATCTCAACTGGCAAGGTGCAGTAATCTTGCTAGGTGAGGGAATAGGACGCCTTAGGGATTATCAACCAGTTTATGAAGAGATTGATGTTACTGGACTACTAACCCAGAGTGTGGAGTTATTGAAAGCGCTACAAGAGACGGAACCAGAACAAGTAGCCGATTTTGTTAAACAGCTTGAATCACTAACAGCTAATGATTATGGGAAGGTCAGTAGTAAATCTGTTCCTCGTTTACCAAAAATTAGCACTCTTTCAAGGTGAGGGAATGGGGAATTGGGAATGGGGAATTGGGTAAAATTACACGTCGGTGAACAGCAATAAGACTATTCCAACCTCCTATTCTCCTGACTCCTGACTCCTGGACCTACTCCCGACAATACTTTTTCACCAAGCTTTAAATAACAGAGGTGAGTGCAAATTTACCTTTATCGACAGCTGCTACAACTTCCTGTCTTGCCCAATTATCCACTGCCAAAATATCATCTAAACTAGGATTAGGACAGTTATCAGCTTGGTGGCGATCGCACACAGATTCGATACAACGAGCAATATCCAAGTAACCGATTTTTTCTTCTAGAAAGAGTGCCACAGCCTGCTCATTGGCGGCATTTAATACTGCGGGCATCGAACCCTCTGCACGACCAGCTGCATAAGCCAGTTGCATACAGGGATACTTCTGATGGTCTGGTTCCCTGAAAGTTAAATTCCCCGCTTTTACCAAATCCAGCTGTTCCCAATCAGTATAAATGCGCTCAGGCCAGGACAAAGCATAAAGCAGGGGTAAGCGCATATCAGGCCAACCCAGTTGAGCTAACACTGAGGTATCTTGTAACTCTATAAGGGAGTGAATAATGCTCTGGGGGTGAATTACAATGTCGATTTGGTCGTAATCCATACCAAACAGGAAGTGAGCTTCAATTACCTCAAGTCCCTTATTCATCAGTGTAGCGGAATCTACTGTAATTTTGCGTCCCATCGACCAGTTGGGGTGCTTGATCGCGTCAGCCACCTTGACTTGGGGTAACTTTTCCACTGGCCAATCTCGGAAAGCTCCCCCAGATGCTGTCAACAGAATTCGTCGCAAGCCACCAGCTGGTACTCCTTGAAGACATTGAAAAATGGCAGAATGCTCTGAATCAGCGGGTAAGAGCTTAACACCATATTTTTCTACTAATGGCAGCACCACTGGACCACCAGCGATCAAGGTTTCCTTATTTGCCAAAGCAATATCTTTACCAGCTTCAATCGCAGCAATCGTTGGTAATAAACCAGCACAGCCAACAATACCAGTAACGACGGCTTCAGCATCCCCGTATCTAGCCACCTGTGCTACCCCAGCTTCTCCAGCCAGTAAAATTGGTTGGGGGTCGAGATCCGCAACTGCCTCTTGCAGTGCTGAGAACTTCTGTTGATTACGGATTGCTGCGATCGCAGGTCTAAATTGCCTAATCTGAGCAGCTAACATCTCCACATTACTTCCCGCTGCCAATCCTACCAGTCGGAATTGGTCAGGGTACTGAGTCAAAATATCTAAGGTTTGAGTACCTATGGATCCGGTGGAGCCAAGGAGAGTAATTGATTTCATTAAAAATTTTCTTAACAAACAAGGCAACAGCCAACAGCTCATCTAGCAACAGGGAGTAAGGATGTTGCTTGTATCCATAACGGGTGCTGCCGCACTTATCATACAAGGAATAGTGACCTGATGCTAATGGTGCTCTGGAGTGGGAAAGCATTAGAAGCAAAAGCGATCGCACTCAAGCCGAAGGGCAGTGATTAAGGCAAGTTTTCAACCACTTTAAGAAAATTCTCTAAAGTGGGAGATTCGTTATTCTGTAAATAAACAGCTACAATTTCCAAAATTGGAGACTTCCCTTTGATATCTACGTAAACAACACCCGTTCTTTGAAGATGTTTAACGTTAGCTGGAAGCAAGGAAATTCCCACTTTACCAGCAACCAAACTTAGGACTGTCGATATCCAAGCAGCTTCCTGCTTGACCCTTGGCTTAAAACCTGCTTGCTCGCAAAGCTTTTCAATCTGCTCACGAAGTCCAGGCAGCAAACTATAGGGTGGTAGAATAAATTCTTCTTGGGCAAGCATTGCCAGTGAAATATCGGTATGTTTACCAAAACGATGATCTATAGGCAGGACAAGCACAAGCAGTTCTCGAAGAACTGTTTTTGTAGCTAAATTACCATCACTCTTGCTACTGAAATTGTCCAAGTTATGCGCATGTAGAAAACCAACATCAATCTCTTGTTTGCTCAGCTTCTCAAGTTGATTGTAGGAAGCTAATTCAGATAAAACCAGCGTCACATCAGGAAACTTACCTTTAAATGATTGGAGGATATCGGGGAGCTTACTATTTGCGATCGATGTATTGATTCCGATGCTTAACTTTCCAGTGTGACCCTGACTTGCTCGTTGAGCAAATTCAATGGCTTGTTCGGTATGAGTTAGAATTTGCCGAGCTTCTCGCAGCAACTCTTTCCCAGCAGTCGTTAGTTGTAAGGGACGCTTGTTGCGACCAAACAACTTAAATCCTAATCTTTTTTCCAAAACTTTAATTTGCCGACTCAGAAACGGCTGATCGATGTTCAAATCTTCAGCAGCACGCATAAAGCTCTGCTTATCTGCTACAGCAATGGCATATTTCAGGTGTCGAAATTCGAGTTCTTGCCAATTCACTTATAAATTAAAAACCTTATTTTTCTGAACCGTAGTCATTATATGCTAATTTTGACATAAATATATGTTGATTTATGTCAATTAAAACATAGTATTCCCTGGTAGGCTCTAAGTCATAGCAACTATTTCTCCCTCTGGAGCGCACAGATGATGCAAAAAATCAAACTCAATCGAGTCTTGCTTGCAGGTGGAACCCACGGGAACGAGTTCACAGGAGCCTTTCTGATTAAAAAGTTTGAGCAATTTCCTCAATTAATTTCTCGGTATAGTTTTGAAACTCAGACTCTACTGAGTAATCCCAAGGCATTTACAGCAGGGGTTAGATATATCGATAAAGATTTGAATCGAAATTTTGGACGACAATTTTTTGGAGAAGAGGAGTTAATTTATTATGAAGATTTACGTGCTAGGGAAATCCAACAGCTATTTGCTAGACATGGCAAAACCCCTGCCGATTTTATTGTCGATTTACATAGCACAACTGCCAATATGGGTTTAACCCTCATTATTGACACAGATGATGCTTTCACTCTTCAGCTAGCAGCTTATTTACATTCACTTTATCCATCAATTAAGGTATACAATTCTGCTGGTTCAGGTCGCAGTCAAGATTCCTTGAGGTCTTTAGCTAGATTTGGCTTGGGAATTGAGGTTGGTCCTATTGCTCAAGGTATTGTAAAAGCAGAACTTTTCCTCAAAACTGAAGCTTTGATCTACTCTATTTTGGATTATCTAGAAAAAGCTAACCATAGAGAAGTGCCATTATTTGATCAGCAACTAACTGTCTATCACTATGTCAAGACGATGGATTATCCCAGAAATAAGTCTGGTGAAATTCAAGGGATGATTCACCCTCAACTTCAGTTTAGAGACTATCAGGCTCTGTGTCCTGGTGCTCCCATATTTTTGTCATTTGATGGGAATGTTATTACCTATGAAGAATCCTCAACGGTCTATCCCATTTTCATTAACGAAGCGGCTTATTATGAGAAGGGCATTGCTATGTGCATAACTCAAAAACAACAGTTAACTTGCGGGTAATTGAGGGCACACGTCGGTTAGCTGTGTATACTTATAAGTAGATCTGCATAGGTTTTTACGAGCGGTTTCAACCTTGAGGCATCACTCTTCAATTCCATTACCTAATACCTAAGGCTTTTTATCCACCACTATGTCCGAGCAGTCCAAACCAGCACAGCAAAGTACTTCAACCTTGGAAGAAATCCGCGCCGCGCGGCTAGAGAAAGTTGAAGAACTTAAAGTATTAGGTCTTAATCCCTATGCTTATCGCTGGGAATCTACCCACCACACCGCAGAACTCCAGGAAAAATTTGCTGAGTTACCTGATGGTGAAGAAGCAGATTTTGAAGTTGCGATGGCGGGTCGCATCTTAGCACGGCGTGTTTTCGGTAAACTAGCTTTTTTTAATCTCCAAGATGAAACAGGCACAATTCAGTTGTATTTGGAGAAGAAGCGCATCGGTGCCAAGATGGCAGATGTACCCAATGCTTTTAACCACCTCAAGCAGCTGACAGATATTGGGGATATCCTGGGAGTTAAGGGAACTATTAAGCGTACCGAAAAAGGGGAATTATCAGTATACGTCAGTCAATACACTATGCTGACGAAATCTCTGTTACCCTTACCGGATAAGTGGCATGGTCTTACAGATACAGAAAAGCGTTACCGTCAGCGCTATGTTGACCTGATTGTTAATCCTAGTGTCAGGGAAACCTTTCGCCGCCGTGCTCAAATCACTGCAGCCATTCGCCGCTATTTAGAAGAGCAAGGCTTTATTGAAATCGAGACTCCAGTTTTCCAGAATGAAGCAGGAGGAGCTGATGCTCGTCCCTTTATTACCTACCACAACGCCTTGGAGATGGAGTTGTATCTGCGGATTGCTACAGAATTGCACCTCAAGCGGCTGATTGTCGGTGGATTTGAAAAAGTCTTTGAATTAGGCAGAATTTTTCGCAATGAGGGGGTTTCCACTCGCCACAATCCTGAATTCACTATGATTGAGGCTTATCAAGCCTATGCTGACTACCATGATATGATGCAGCTGACGGAGAATCTGATTAGTCATGTAGCTCAAACCGTCTTAGGGACGTTACAAATTACTTATCAGGGTGAGCCAATTGACTTGACTCCCCCTTGGCGTAAAGTAACAATGCATGAGTTGGTAAAGGAGCAAACAGGTTTAGATTTCCATCAGTTTGAGAACCTTGATGCGGCAAAAACCGAAGTTCGTAAAGTAGGAGTTGAGAACTTAGAACAATGTCAATCTCTTGGTAAACTCCTCAACGAAACCTTTGAGCAGAAGGTAGAGGAAACCTTGATTCAACCTACCTTTGTTCTGGATTACCCCGTCGAAATTTCTCCCCTTGCTAAGCCTCATCGCTCTGAGCCTGGTTTAGTAGAGCGCTTTGAACTCTTTATCACTGGACGAGAGACGGCAAATAGCTTTTCTGAGTTAACCGATCCTATCGATCAAAGAACCCGCCTGGAAGCTCAAGCAGCAAAAAAAGCAGCTGGGGACTTGGAAGCTCAGGGCGTTGATGAAGACTTTCTGAGTGCTCTAGAATATGGCATGCCTCCCACAGGAGGTTTAGGGATAGGCATTGATCGCTTAGTGATGCTACTAACCGATTGTGTCAGTATTCGGGATGCGATCGCTTTTCCTTTACTCAAGAGTTCGAGTGTGGTGATTCAATCGTTTGACTATGATCAAGCAACTCAAACCCTGCGAGTCGAGTTCAATAGTGGTAGTGTCTACAAGTACCGAGATGTACCCGATAGTGTATATCAAGGTCTAAAGAGTGCGCCTTCTGTCGGTCAATACTTTAACTCCCATATCCGGGAAAAATACGGTTATGACAGGGAGTTTTAGATTTTAAGAAACAAGGTAATAGAACCCACCCATTAGTGTCAACTTAAAGTCAAACCCTTGCCCCGCCTGGAGTTTAAACTCCAGGCTAATAGCTCAAGTCATCTTTAGATGACTCAATTTTCCCAAAAATCTTCAGTCCACTTGAGTGGACTTTTGCTATTAGCCCAGAACTTGAGTTCTGGGTAGGTGTGGAAGCCAACCGTTATGCTATCTCCAGCTTAAGTTGACACGAATGATAGCCATTCGCCCCTACTGTTGCCTGTTGCCTGCGTCGTTAGACGCTTATTATCGAGATTGTTCATAAGCAGCAATAATTCTCTGGACAAGAGGATTACGGACAACATCATTCTTAGTTAGCCTGCAAAAGGCAATCCCTTCAACGGATTGCAAGGTTTTCAGGGTAACTTCTAAACCGGAGCGTTGGTGCTCCGGCAAATCAGTTTGAGTGATGTCTCCTGTAACTACCATGCGAGAGTGGAAGCCAAGGCGCGTCAGCACCATTTTCATTTGAGCTGGGGTGGTATTTTGAGCCTCATCAACAATAACAAAAGCATTTGTGAGGGTTCTTCCCCGCATATATGCTAGAGGTGCAACTTCAATGATGCCTCGTTCCATCAAACTAGCAATCTTTTCAGGGTCAATCAGCTCATACAAAGCGTCGTAGAGGGGACGCAGAAAAGGATTGACCTTTTGCTGCAAGTCCCCAGGGAGGAAGCCTAGCTTTTCTCCAGCTTCTACCGCAGGTCTAGTGAGAATCAGCCTTTCGTACTCATTGGCTAAGAGCGCCTGTGCTGCCAAAACCACCGCAAGGAAAGTTTTGCCAGTGCCTGCAGGTCCAGTGCAAAAGGTAAGATCGTGGGAGAGAATTGCTTTGATGTATTGCCTCTGTCGGAAGGTTTTCGCACAAATCTCTTCCCCTCGCCTAGTACAGGCTAAAACATTTTTTTGTAAATCCTTTAACTCATCTGATCTGTGAGTATCTAGGGCATGGTAAGCGGTGAGGATATCGACTCCCGTCACCATCTTACCTTCCTGCCAAAAGGGTTTTAGTGCCGACACTAATGCTTGAGCTCGTTCCACCTGTTTTTGAGTGCCAGAGATTAGTAGTTCTTGCCCTCGCATTACCAAAGTCGCACCGGTTTGTCGCGATAGGGTTTGGATATTTTCTTCCCGACTACCAGCTAGTTGAATTGCACTTTCGTTACTAGGCAGCTGAATTGTCTTGGATACTTCAGTCATTATATTTGTGATCAAGCGTCAGTGGTTAGAGACTATGAGTGACCGTAATTGGACAAACTACTTCTAACCACTGACGTGCAGCAAAGCTTTACTGAGAGCGTAGTTTAGGAGCAGATTTGCGCAGCGATGGTCGGTGACGTACTCTTCTTTTTAAATGAACTCTACCACCAGAGTTTTTCTCTCTACTCTTTTCTCTAGGGTCAGCACCGTTAGAATCATCGTAGATATCCAGATGGACAGATTGACCTGCTGCTTGAGCAGCCGCTTTGATTACCGTGCGAATCGCCTGAATATTGCGACCACCCCGACCAAATACTCGTCCTTTGTCCTCTCCTTCAAAGGCTAATCTAATCCAAATTCTCGCTTTGCTGGACCTCTCACAATCTATGCTTAAGGATGCTGGTGATTCCAGAAACGGTTCTACCAAAAATCTGACAAGACCAACATAATCGGGGTTAAGTTCATCAGCAGAGCTAGATTGCTTATCAGGCATTGATTTGTTCAAAAACATTGGCTTTATGCAGAATACTGCGTACTGTTTCAGTAGGCTGAGCACCATTTTTGAGCCATTTGACAATTGCTGGGACATCCAGCCTGGTTTCATTACTCCTGGGATTGTAGAAGCCTAGTTCTTGTAGGGGACGACCATCACGACGAGTACTACTGTTCATCGCTACAATCCGGTAACTAACTTCACGCTTTTTGCCGTATCGCTTTAATCTTATTTTGATCATGTCCAACAAATAATTCACCTGTATCATCTTAAGCGATCATTGGGGATTGAGGAGACCCAGTTAAAAGGCAACAGTAAGCTCATCCCATGACTAAAAGTAGGTAGGATTATACCCTCCTTCGCCCCGTCGCTTTTTGTGAGTGGTAACGAATCGCCGCAAAACCTAGTCTTAGGTTAAAGTAGAGTTACAAGTTAATGCCATTAACTATGAGTCAACCTGCTCCTCGCCGCAAAAAAAAACAACCTGGACAGCCTAACTCAGCTAAAAATCGTTCAAAAAATCAGGCTCAGCGGGTGGTAAAAATCATCTACCTGAGCATACTTTTACCCATTGGCATTGTCATCATACTTTTTTCCAGTGGCATCTTGACAATTGGTGGTATCCCAGCTTCGATCGCTATCGACGTTTGGCAAGACAAAACTGCTCGCAGTGCTTACTTGAAGGGAGATGGTAAAAAACTCCATGATCGCTTGGATGAAATGGGTATTGAAGAAAGGATAAAGGCTTTCTATCGACCTCGCATCTCTGATGAGACTAAACTAGACCAACATATTCACCAAATCCTCTATGACCGAGTAGGCTACGTGGGTGAAGCCTACCAAGTCAATTCAGAAGGTGTTTTGATTTTAAAAGAGTCCCAAAAACTAGATAACGGTTTTTGAGCTGAAGAAAGGAGTTGCTATTCTTCCCTACACCCCACACCCTGCCTACTTTTTAAGTCGCTTGTCACCCCGTGAGCTTACTTACCCTTAGCTTGATTCTTCGCTTGCTCCAAAGTGATTTCCTTGAGCGCCTGATAGGAGCTGAGATTGGAAGCACCCTCAATCGCTTTCACAGCTAAATCCTGAACTTGTTTGAGAGCAGTTTCTAGTTGCTGCGAGAGGTTTTGAATCCGTGTTTCTTGATTTTGAATAGTCTCTTCAAGGGATTGAATTCTTAGCTCATAGAATTTTTTGTTCCCTTCTAATTCCTTAGCCTGCAAATCTGCCTTGACTTTTGTCTGATGGTTGGCAATACCCTTACCTTCTTCTTTTGCTTTTTTGATTGCTGCTTCCTTATCCTTCTCAAAAGCTTCTACCTTAGCCTTCAACTCTTCAAACTGCTTCTCTTGTTCTGCAATTGCATTTTCCCGTTCAGTCCACTGTTTTTCCTGTTGTTCCTGTGCTTCATCTAGTTCCTTGTATAATCCTTTTTGGTTCTGGTCATAGGTATCTTTATCTAAGCTCCGTCTTAGAGCCAAATCATATTTGTATTCCTGAGCATCCCGCTGATGTACTTTACTTTGCTCCTCATTCCGTTCCTTAATAGAGCGTTTGTGCTCCTCTTGTTCTTTTTCCCAAGCTTTCCTCAATTCCTGAATCTCTTGTTCGAGAGACTCGCGCCTTTGACCGATTTCTTCCTCAAAAGCTTTAGAATTGTCTTCGTAGGCTTGGATTAAATTATCCAGCGTATCTTCAGCAATTTCTTCTAAACCATGTAATTCGGCTAGCTGTTGCTTTTCTTCAGTTACTGAACCCTGTAATTCTGTGAGGGTAGCAGCTTCTGATGTTAATTTTTCTGATAGTTCACTAACAGCACTACCGAATCCCGATTGCAGCTTCACAATGCCCTCAATCGTATCAGTCATTTTATCGGGAACGACTTGTTGTTGCTTCATTGCTGTTACAGGTTTATCTGATTTTTGAGTGGAAGCAACTGATGGGGCAGATTTTTTCTCCTTCTGAAGTTGCTTGAGTTGTGCTTCTATCGCCTTTCGCTCTTCAAGTAATTCATCATAAGCTTCTAGAATTTGTGCTTTAGTACTTTTGCTACTTGGTTTCTTGATCATGGTGAGAATTGTTAAATTATTAAGTTGTTGAAGGGAATAGGCTAGTTTCTCATCTTCTTTTTCGACGTGGTATTTTACACTATTGCCTATTTCCTATTGCCTGCGTCGTAAGACGCTCATTACTTAGCTTTCTCTTGAGCATTGACATTGGCAGAATTTTCAAAAGCCCTCAAAGCCAAGGCTTGGGATTGTTTAAGTGCTTCTTGTAGCTGAGCCGAGAGATCGGCAATTTGTTGGGTTTGTTTTTCAATCGCAGCTTCTAAAGACTCAACTTTAAATTCATAACTCTGTTTTGTCGATTCCCACTCTTTTGCCAGTAATTCTGCTTTCACCTTGGCTTCTTGATGTACGTCTTTAATTGCCTCTTCCCTAGCTTTTTTAACTTCTTGTTCTAACTCAGTGGGGAAAGCTTCTACCTTCTTTTGATACTCTTTAATCAGAGTTTGATTATCTCCCAGAATTTTTTCTCGCTCGGACCATTGCTTTTCTTTCTCTTGATTAGCTTCTTGCAATTCCCGTTCCTGGTTGCGTTTATACTCGTCATACTCGTCAGCTTCAACTTTACGCTGGCGCTCTAATTCATATTGATAATCAGCTTCTTGGAGTTGCCGTTGTTTAGTTAATAGTTCGTTTTCTTCTTGAGTAGCACTCTCAAATTCCGCTTGTTCTTTTTCCCACAATTTCCGCTTTTCTAAACTATCTTTTTCTATTGCTTCCCGCTGTTGCGCCGCATTTTGCTCCAGTATTCTGAGGTTTTCCTGGTTTTCTTGAGTGAGTAAATGTTGAGCATCGGCAACTACTCGAATTTGCTGAAGCTCTTGCAAATGCTCTGACTCTACTTGGATAGCTAGCTTTAGCTCATCTAGTTTTGAGGCTTCTGTTGATAATTTTTCTGAGAGTTCACTGATAATCGAGCCAAAGTCTAACTGTAGATCAGCAAGACCTTTAACAATACTATCGATGGTATAAGTCGAGGCAACTTCTAGAACTTGCTTATTTTTTTCTTTTTCTGCTTCCTCTTCTTTAGTGGCTATTTTTAAGTCAATTTTTTTCCTGTCTGTAAGAAGTTGCTGAAAGGCTTTGAAAATTTGCTGTTTACTGTCTTCTGTCGCAACCATGATTGTTTCCTTTACACCAAACCAAGAAAGAAATTTTACAAAAAGTGACGGGTTTGTCATTAGTCATTGGTCAAGTGTCATTAGTACACTGCGTACTTTCTGACTAATAACATAGATCGCTAGGGGCTTCTCGAAGAGTAGGACACTTGTATCGCACGACTTGCATTACGTGGGATGAGCTTAAGTTACCTTTCTTCCTTATCACCTTGTCTTGTCGCACCCTGAAAGTAAAGTACCTACCCTGGTGAACTCCCCCTGCTCCCCTGGGTGGCACATCAAACTGGGAATCGAGTTTTTTATAGAACATTTGTTCTATGTACTATCCTACTCAAGCTGAAGGACGATTGTCAAGCTTGACAAGAAAGCTGGAGTAGATACATCCGTGAGCACCAAATTGCGTTATCACAAATCATTTTTTGGTTCAATTCTTCCCCTACACGCCACACCCTACACCCTACCCTGAGTGAACGAAATTTTGGGTGGGATTTCCTAGCTAAGTATCCAAAAATTATAAGTTCTCTTTTGTCCTCCAGCTCCCTCAGCTCCCTCAGCTCCCCCAGCTCCCCACTCTTTTTTTCGCTCACCCCCCTACCCCCTGAGTGGGATGAGCTTAATCTAGTAGAGCTTATCTTGTTGCCTTGTCATGCGATCGCTCAACGGCTCAATAGACATCGATTAACAGGGAAAATTTTTAATACTAAACTATTTCACTGAGGTTTGGGCTTACTTATCCATGATACTTAAGCTTTTCTGAGCTATTTTTCCTCAACCAATCAGAAAAACGACACAATTGATACAATCGACCTGGATAGTTCGAGATACAATATCGGGGTGGTGTGAATAAGCATAAATAAATATATAGCAACCGATGTCAACTCATTTATTAACTCGTTCATCAAGCCTAAACGATTCAGCCAGTTCGATTGGTGATTCCCAGGCTCTCAAAAATTCCTCAATGGTTGCACTTAAAGACGCACGCATGCTGGAATTGATGAAATCTCTCTATCAAGCTGACCAACAAGTGAAGTACCTGCACTTGCAAGCAGAAGTTGATTCTCTTCTACAGTATCAACAAATTATCAAGCAGCAACGTCTGACTTCCGGAAGCACTGATGCAAGCAACTAGGCATAACAAACAACAGATAACTTAAAGTGTGTAGTGTTTTCCCAGGGAAATCACTCCGGGATATCTAATTATTCTTACCACTTTCTTGCAGGGCAGGCAGCTCTACAAGGGTTGTTTGCCAGTGCTGCTTGAGCCAGTAAGCTATTTGTTATGAATAAGATAACATTCTTTAATTTATCAAATCTTCCTGTTTAAAAAAATTACGTTTTTTTGCGTTTACTTGCTACGATGAGTGGCAGTGCTTTCATCAATAGTTCGCATTTAATGCCAATACCGGAAAACTCTTCATCAAGAGGTATAGTTCCTCCGGAGCAGGATGCGTTTGCTCTTTAGTTAAGCACGTCTGAGCCACCTACAGTAATAGGGGAGATTTTAATCTTTTCATGACTATATCTGCAAGTAAGGAAGTAGCCTTAAATTCACTACCTCCAATCACCACTGATACCCTAAAATTACAACACATTATACAAAGCTTGCCCCGTGAGGTTTTTACTAAAAATCCTCGTAAAGCCTGGACTTTACTGATAATAAATGTTTTATTAGTTGGTTTAGGTTACTGTGGTCTAGCAATCATGCCTTGGTTCTTTTTACCAGCTTTGTGGATTTTTACCGGCACAGCATTGACCGGTTTTTTTGTGATTGGTCATGATTGTGGTCACCGTTCTTTTGCCAATCGGCGTTGGGTAAATGACCTAGTGGGGCATGTACTATTTTTACCACTTATTTATCCCTTCCACAGCTGGCGGATTCTACACAATCACCACCATACCCACACAAATAAACTCGATGAAGATAATGCGTGGGATCCTTTTACAACAGAATTTTATGTTAGTAAACCTAGCTGGATCAAGATAATTTACCGTTTGATCAGGGGTAGGTTGTGGTGGATAGGGTCAATTGCTCATTGGTCCGTACTACATTTTACTTGGGGAAGTTTTAAGGGTAAACAGCAGTCTCAAGTCAGGTTTTCGGTTTTAGTAGTGTTGGGTTTTGCTGCGATCGCTTTCCCATTACTAATTGTTACTACTGGTGTTTGGGGATTCGTCAAATTCTGGCTATTACCTTGGATGGTTTACCACTTCTGGATGAGCACCTTCACCATCGTTCATCATACAGCACCAGATATTCCTTTCCGAGCTGAGCCAGAATGGGATGCTGCTCAAGCTCAACTATTTGGCAGTGTCCACTGCGATTATCCCCGCTGGATAGAATTCCTTTGCCACGACATCAATGTTCATGTTCCTCATCACGTTTCTACTGCCATTCCCTCTTATAATTTGCGATTAGCTCATAGTAGTCTCAAGGAGCATTGGGGTGAGCAGATTCGTGAGTGTCGCTTCTCTTGGTCACTAATGAAGCAGATTACAGACCAGTGTCACCTTTACCATGAGGATAAATGCTACCAGTCTTTTAAAGATTATTTCGCTCAGCTCTAGGTGATACCAAATCTGGTGAGAGTTGTATAGGTTATTAGTGAGGGCAGGCAACAGGCACCAGGGAGTGAGCGAAATTTTGGGTGAAATTTCCATTCTCCGCATCTCCGTGTCTAGTGTGTCTGGTGTGTCTGCTCCCTCTAATTGTCAATCCCTAATCCTCAATTTCTTGTTTCAATTGCCTCAACCAGTCTTGACCCAACTGAATTGTGACATGTGAGTTCAGACTACCAGTACTTTCAACCCGGGTTTCTCCAAAGCCTAAATCTTTACGGATAGCAGCTGCACCAACTTCATCTCCCTGTTGGGCTATGATACGAGTCACTTGTAAAGGTTCCTTCCAGTTATCAGCAACATAAACATTGCGATAGCCTTCCTCTCGGAGTTGACTAACTAAGGCTTTAACTGCCTCTGAATTATCGGTGCTATTTTGAATGGCTATCCTGAGGAAGGTAGGATCAATCTCATCACTCTCCTCATAGCCTATCTCAAAATGCTGAGCCATCATCTTCTTGATACGGCGACGGCTTGGCAGCCAGTAACTTACCTCTTGCTGTCCAGTACCATTAAACTGACCAGGAACAAGCAACATTTGCACATTAGACCGTTTGGTCTGAGATCCAAAACCCATTAAAGCTACTAGCTCTTCTACACTTAAGTTGGTATCAATATGGGATTGAATTACGGAGAGAATCTTCGGTAGGCGTCCTATTGTTGCAGGATTAAGTGTCTGTTCAATCAGAGCTCTCATCATGGTTTGCTGTCGCTGTATGCGTCCAACATCACCATACTTGTCATGACGAAAGCGCAGAAACTGTACTGCTTCTTCGCCATTGAGATGCTGTCTACCTTCTTTGAGGTCAATGTAGAGGTGCTGAGTGTCATCCTTATACTTGAGATCCTTGGGGACATATACAGTAACGCCTCCTAAGGCATCCACAAGCTTCTCTACACCCTGGATATTTACCCGAACGTAACGATCAATGCCAACACCATCAAGTAACTCACTTACTGTCTTTGCTGTCAATGCTGGACCACCGTGATAATTAGCAACATTGATTTTATTAATGCCGTGTCCCTCTACATAAGCACGGGTATCTCGAGGAATAGATAAGACTACTAACTTTTCTTGCTCTGGATCAAACCGCAGTAACAGCATAGTATCAGCAAGACCCTCAAAGGAATTAACTAGGGGTTCATATCCAGAATCATCAAAGGGCTCTTGGTCTAGATCAGAGGTGAGAACTTTGGTTCCCACAACTAAGATATTGACAGGTCGAGTCAGTTCTGGTAGTCGCAGAGTGCCACGGGAAATACTCCCACCCCTACCAAATATTGCTGCTTCCTCAGGACTGAGTTGACTTTGCAGTAAAGGAGTACTGGAAAGGGATACTGCTAGTAGGGCACCTGCTGTGGCTGACAACATTGCTACTCCGCTGAAGCCCAACCCAAGCCAAAGCCAATGTCCAGGCTTACCCTTGGAAGGCTGTTTCCCAGCAGGGGCAGTTTTTTTACTCCACAAACGGGGTTTTTCATCAGTTTTTTTAGCTGGCACTTGGCTTCCTCACACACACTTATATAAGAATAGGGACTCGAGTAAATAACTCACCAATGTACTAATACTTCACCCTGAGTCTGGCATAAAGTGTTTAATAAGAACACTCATAGCAGTTTTTCAGACAATTTGCTGCAAAATCAGGTAAATATAGAATCAAGTTTGAGCAATTTGTCAACTTCTTCCGACAGGAGTCCCCCGTGATAAGCTCGCAACGCATCTAATTTGCACAAAATTCAATCATCAGCTTCTTGTGGAACTTCGCATCTTGCCTGTCTGTGGAAACATGCAAGGTGAATGCGTCTAAGCTTACCCGTAGGATTAGCGAGAGAAGGCGACCACTAATTAAGTAAACAATGGCTTACTCCTTAACGGCAAGACCAAGTGAGCCAAATTTTGGGTGGTTGAGAAACCCGAAAGGTTTGAAGCTAATTCCCCATGCTCCCCACACGCTTTTTCGCTAACTTGGCAAGAGCCAAATCAAAACCACCAACACTCCTCAGGACAAATGCTTGCGCACCCTTCCCTCAGCAACACGGCTAAACCAGGGGAGACGAGGAGATTTGCCTTGCCACAAACGCACCATCAACCCAATACTCACTAAAAAATAGCCAGAGGTCAACATTGTATCCATCAATAGTAGACGTATTGACCAGAATTCCGAAACCTGTGCCCCTGATGATAATAAAAAGTAGCTCAGTAACCAACTAAAAGCCAAGGTAACAGATAAGCGACTCACCGCTTGTTGTTCTTTTGTCCCCTGACGACGGTACAATGTCCACAGGGCTGGAAGAGTGCCAATAATAGGGACCAAGTAAATAAAAAGCTTTAAGCGCTTAAGGTCTCGATTGTCAAACGACTCAAGTTCTTTCACTTAGACCTCTGATAGAAATTTATTGATTAATTGTTATTACTACTAGGCTACCAGCCTAAGGCAGGATAAGAAGGGTGGGGAGATGGGGAGATAGGGAAACAAAGTTTATTGATAAGCAGCCTGTTATGGGAACTCAAGTGAACTTCATTCTTAAAATCTTAATTCTCTCAGTTGCAGTTTCGGTTTTGCTCAAGTATGTTGGCTCTAGTTTACCAATTGCTCCAACCTTGCTCAATGCCATGATTACAGTTATGATACCAACTATAGTAGTAGCGATCGCACTTTTGTGGCGTACTAAGTAGGGTTTGCTGAAGGAGAAAAAAATTCCCAATTCCCAATATTACTGAAATATTTCTGCAAAAAATCGATTCATTGCTGCCCAAGAGCGCTTGTCAGCCTCGGCATTGTAAGCAACTCCTCTAGAAGGATCATTACCTGCGCTGGCATTCGTAAAGCTATGTACTGCACCTCCATAAGTCACCATTTGCCAGTCCACATTGCCTCGACGCATTTCTTGCTGGAATGCTACCACTTGCTCATCCGGCACAAATGGGTCATCAGCACCGTGCAACACTAGCACCCTACCTTGAATGTTGCGGGCATCTTTGGGATTGGGGGTATCTAGATTACCATGAAAGCTGACAACTCCTGCTGTCGGAGCACCACTACGGGCTAGCTCCAACACAACACCACCACCAAAACAATAACCAATAGCAGCTAAGCGATCGCGAATAGTTAGTTGATGTTGCTGCAGTACTCTTAATCCCGCATTGGCGCGATCGCGCATTAGTTGTCGATTAGACCGATATATTTTAGCTTGTGCTGCGGCCTCTTCGGTAGTTTGCGGTCGGATACCTTTACCATAAATATCAGCAGCAAAGGCAACATAGCCAAGTTCTGCCAATTGTTTGGCACGTTCCTTTTCGTTTTTTCCCAAACCCTTCCAGGCGTGAACAACCAAGATACCAGGACGCTTCCCTGCTATCTCATCGTCGTAAGCTAAATAGCCTTCAAGTATAGTTTCACCCTGTCGGTATTCAACCACTTCTGTACGTACTTCTGCTAGAGATGGTGCTGACATGAATAATACACAAAGAGGTGCTAGGAGCAGAGAAACTAGATTTTTCATACTTATTGATAGGTTGTGCGAAAATTAGTTTATAAGAGAAGATTTGCTGTTGCTAACTTTATAATTTTATATATTTAATTTATATCAAGTTTTGATATTCATAAAAAAATAATCTTAAACAAGATATTCAAAAGTCCATCTAAAGTCATTAGGTAATTAATTTACATTTTAAGTATGCTAGTATTTTAGCACTATATAATACTCTCAATAGTTTTGACAACTTTAAACCACTTAGAGCATGTTGTAAAGAATGATTGGTCAATTATTCAATGAATATCAACTCATCCCACGACTAAAGTACGTGGCATGCAAGCACCCTTTGTACTAATGATCAATGACCAATGACAAATACACCATGCCTTGTGGCATTTTTTTAGAAAAAACAACAATTTATGAAGATTTTAATGATCTGTTCCACCTTTCCCTATCCCCCATCAAAGGGGAAAATTCAGCTCAGGACATTTAATTTATTAAAATACCTGAGCCAAAATCATACCATTACTTTAATTACTCAACCTTCTGAAGACGTTACGGAAGCTGAAATAGAAAAACTGCAAGAACTGTTGGAGGAACTAGTGATTTTTCCTCAACCACAGATAAAAGAAGTCGAAGAAGGAATAGGGAAGAAAGTCAAGCGCTTCAGTAAGTTTCTGCAACAAGGGACACCACCGGAGGTACTGCACCTTTACTCACCTGAAATTCAGCAATGGGTTGATGAGGCAGTAGAGTCAGGAATATTTGAGGTAATTACCTGTGAGCATAGTCTTAATGAGGTTTATATTCGCTCAGAATGGCAGCAATTGCTCCGATTAGTAGTCAATATTCATAGTTCTGTTTATCGGACATCTCGCAACCAATTGGAAACTGGAATAGCAGAAAATCAGCTCAAAGAACAACTGAATTTACCACTATTGCGGCGGTATGAAGAGCGGTATTGTTCTAAGTTCACCGCTATTGTTGTCACTAACCCAGAAGATCGGCGTCAGATAGCAGCCTTTGAACCAGAGGGTGAGATTGTCATGATTCCTAATGGGGTCGATGTTAGTCAGTTTCCCCGACGTATCTCTGACCCTGGGGGGCATAAGTTAGTATTTGTTGGGGCAATGGATAATCCACCTAACATTGATGCTGTGCGCTTTTTCTGCTTAGAGGTATTTCCAGAAATTTTGCAGCGGTATCCAGATGCAACACTGGAAATTTTGGGTGCTAGACCAGTACAATCGGTTTTGGAGTTGGAAGAATATCAGGGTATTACCGTAGTTGGTTCGGTATCTTCTCTTGTAGAATATCTACATAAAGCAACCGTCTGTGTGGTACCGATGCGGACTGGGTCTGGCATTAAAAATAAAACCCTAGAAGCTATGGCTACGGGAGTGCCAGTGGTGGGAAGTGATGTTGGTTTAGCAGGACTAGTAGTTGATGGGGGCAATGTCCCTTTGAGAGCCTTGCGGGCTAATGAGCCAGCAGAGTATGTGTATGCTATTAGTCGGTTATTTGAGAACCGCCAACTCCGAAAGCAATTGTCTGAAAATGGGAGAGCGTTAATTGAGCAAAAATATAGCTGGCAGCGTGCTGGCGAGCTTTATGAACAGGTACTCTCAGGGAGTTAGGATAGTTGGGTAACTCCACGGTAATCTAATAGTTATGCTTCTTTCCCAATGAAGACTTCTCAGGATTCAGCAAGTAGCCTACAGCGAGTTAAAAAAAAGCCATTAGTTGGTAAACCCTTGCCAAAAGGGCGAATCAGGAGTAACAAGAAACCAAAAGTCAAAAAAATCAAAGGTGGTTTTTCCGTAGCTTTCGGTGTCATTGCTGCTTCGATCGCTACTGGTGGACTGATTGTTGGTGGTATTTGGCTGGGTATTCTTACTCTTATTGACCCCAACGCTATTATCTGGCTCAATCAATTTTTGCCAGAATGGACTCGTATTCCGGTAACCTATGCCTCTCCGCCACAGACTCTTGCCACCATCGAAGACGAGATTCGTGCCAGAGGTTTGATTCCTGGAGAACCGCTGTATCTAGACTCACAAGAAGCATTTCTGCTACCAATCCTGGCATCTGTGCCAAATTGCTATACCAATTGCACAGAAATTTTTGAACTCAGGGTTTATGAGCCCAATAATAAATCTAATCATGATAATAAGAGCTATTGGTTAGTCACCGAGCTTCCTATCAGCGCACCAGAAGATGATTTTGTCTTTTCCTCCCAAACCGGTGATAATGCCGATGCCTCCCGTTCACTGCCCTTACAAACAATCAGTCGCTTTGAGGAAAATGTCCCAGCTGAAGGACTCTGGTTCAAACTTTCTGGACAGATGGCGAGTAGCTCCTCACCCCTGTCTTACGGACAAGTGATTCACTATAACCCTGACCGACAGCACCTGAGTGTCATGCTACAGTGGCAAAGTCCCAATCAACTCCAACCCAATTGGCAGCAAGTAACTGGCAGCTCAACACCAGAATTTGTTGTTGATAAAACTGTTGGTTTGGAACCACAGTTCAAGGTTTACCAGCTTAAACCCCGCCAGTTTGTACCAAACCCCATCGCCCTAGAAGAAGTTTCTCTCAGCACACCAGCCTTAGAAAGTCAAGTCTATCGCGATGCTCTGCTGCTAGCTCGCAATGGCTTGTGGTCCCAAGCTTGGCAATTGTTGAAATCTCTTAACAAAGACAATTGGCCTGCTGCTGCTCAAGCACAAATGGATGTGATTCAATTACATGCTCAGATAACCCAGGCTCAGTCAAAGAAAATTTGGGCAAGTCCCAGTTCTTCAATTCTGGCTCATCTCATTGATGGTCGTTGGGGGGATGCTTTAGTCGTCTTCCAAAATACACCCATTGGTACCCAGTTACACGAGATTGCGGAGCTACTGAAGACAGATTCTGGCAGATTATGGGAGCGGGTGGAAGCAGCCCTCAAAGTGAATCCTAACGACCAAAATATCAAGGCTTGGGGAGCATTGATGATTGCGGCGAAACAAGATAGTCCCAAAGCGATCGCTTGGTTGCAAAAACAACAGCTTTCCCCTTCAGCAGATAATTCTAAAATTTATCAATTACTTGAACTACTAGATATTGCCTTAGCCAAAGATTCCTTCATCGGTAGTCATCTGAGTAAAATTATTGGCAACTCACAGCAAGTCGAAAATGTCAATTTGGTAGATTGGCTACAACCTACTCATCAGGCAATCCCCATACAACTAGAACCAAAGCAAGTCTGGTATGAAGTGCGAGTAGCGGCATTTCACGATGGTAAGCGTTGGCAGTATACGCCTTTTTCTAATTTAAAGTTACCTACAGTCGCACGGGGTAAGCAGCTGTGGAGATATCTTGGCTTAGATACTGACTCTCGCATTCAGATTACTCTCTGGACTCAAGAAGGAGGTCAGGAATCAAAGATAGCATCAGTGAAAGCAGCTTCCTTCCGAGAAGGGGTCATCCATTTACTGGCAGCCGGTGAAGCACTTCCTACAGTAGCTAAAGCTCAACCCACTCGCTTGCTCGCTCACACAGAAGCTGCACTGCGCTGGCTAGACCCTAATTCTACAAGTTTATGGGAACTCAACCAACGACAACCGGAGTGGATAGGAGCAATTCTCCCAGTACTAAGGCGCGAGCTAGTTAATAGTGGTAGAGAAGCAATTATTCCTGTCTCAGAGCAATCACAAGAGAATTCCAGTTTACAGGACATACTTGAAGAATTAGCTAATTGGTCAGTTCGACCGATTGATTTGACTGGCAACAACCAACCAGAAGCGGTGCTGACTATCTATGAAAACCGTAAACCTCGCACTCTGATTTTTGCAGATACTGGTGAATTGCTCTACAGCGAATTTTCTCGAGATGCTAGTACTTCACTAACTGCGATCGCTGATTTGGAAGATGGAAAGCCTCCAGCTTTACTAATCAATGACCCCAGTACCTACAGCCTCAAGCGCTGGTCAGTCGAGCGTCAGCGTTTTGAGTAGTACTAAGCTCTTGCACTTATCCCACATTCGGCTTATCCCACATTCGGTAGGACAAAATGTAGTATTGAAATAACCGGGGACGGGAGCAAAAGTACCGTCCCAAAATAAACTCAAAACTTTTTTAGCTAGTAGCTGCTCGCGCTGCTGCTGCTTCATCTGGATGAATACCTAAACGGGTAAGATTGATGCGACCTTTATTGTCAATTTCTCGAACTTTGACAATCACTTCATCTCCAACAGCGACCTCATCCTCGACCTTACCGACTCGATAGTCTGCTAGTTGGGAAATATGGATCATGCCTTCCTTACCGGGAAGCAGTTCCACAAAAGCACCAATCGGAATAATTCGAGTGACACGACCAGCATATACTTCTCCTTCATCCAACTTGCGAGTCATGCCTTGAATGTATTTGATCGCTTTTTGCGCCTTTTCTCGTTCAATAGCAGAGACGGTAACTGTACCATCGTCTTCAATATCTACCTTGGCACCAGTCTGCTCAGTGATCCCTTTAATCGTTTTGCCTCCCGGTCCAATTACCAGACCAATCATTTCTGGATCAATCCTCATTGTTAGCAGACAGGGTGCAAAGGGTGAAAGCTCTGTATGAGGTGTGTCAATCACCGCTAGCATTTTTTCTAGGATATGCAGCCTTGCTGGTTTAGCTTGGTTAATCGCTTGGGAAACAGTCTCTAGAGACAAGCCAGTGATTTTCATATCCATTTGCAAAGCGGTGACACCGGTGTCAGTACCTGCAACTTTGAAGTCCATGTCACCTAAAAAGTCCTCAATCCCTTGAATATCTGTGAGAATACGAATTTCATCCCCTTCTTTAATGAGACCCATTGCTGCACCGCTGACAGGTTTGGTAATGGGGACACCAGCATCCATTAAAGCTAAGGTAGAACCACAAACTGAACCCATTGAGGTGGAACCATTGGAGGAAAGTACTTCGGAAACAACTCGGATGACATAGGGGAAATCTTCTTGCGGTGGTAATACTGGTACAATAGCACGTTCTGCTAAAGCTCCATGACCGATTTCACGGCGTCCAGGCGATCGCAAGGGTTTAGTTTCACCAACGGAGAAGGGGGGAAAATTGTAGTGATGCAGATAACGCTTCTCTCCTTCTGGATTGAGATCATCAAGGGTTTGAGCATCTCCTGGTGTCCCTAATGTTGTCGTAGAAAGCACTTGGGTTAGTCCCCGGTTAAACAAAGCACTACCATGAACTCGTTGGGGTAATACACTTACCAGACAAGAAACCGGTCGCACTTCATCCAGTTTCCGACCATCAACCCGGATGCCTTCTTCCACAATCTGAGAGCGCATGAGTTTTTTCGTCAGTTTTTTGAAGATATTGGCAACTAATTGGCTGTTTTCTTTAGCTGCGGTGCGGATTGGGTCTTCTTCTGGTAGCTCCTCTACAGCCGCGATGACGGAATTTTGTTTAATCTCATCTAAGGCAGCATCTCGACTGTTTTTGTCGAAGTCAAATTGCGAGAGTACTTTTTTGATTTGCTCCGTGCTGCGATCGCTGACAAACTCTTCGAGCTGGGAGTCCACCTCCGGTGGTTCTCCAATCACTAACTCGATTCCCAACTCCTTCATCAATTCTTGCTGAGCTTCAATCAAGTCCTGTACAGCTTCATAGCCGAAGTCAATAGCTTCAATAATATCTTGCTCTGGCAGTTGATTAGCACCAGCTTCCACCATAATTACTCCCTCTGGAGAACCTGCTACTACCAAATCCAGGTCTCCTGACTCAATTTCTCTATAGGTTGGGTTAATAATAAAATCATCCCCTACTAAACCCACACGCACTGCTGCCATTGGGCCATAGAATGGAATTTGAGCTTGCAAAACAGCAATGGAAGCTCCGGTAACTGCTAAAACATCAGGCGGTACTTGTTCATCCATGGACAGGGTAGTTGCTACGATCTGAATATCATCTCGAAGCCAACTAGGAAATAAAGGACGTAGAGGACGATCAATCAAACGACTTGTAAGGGTGACCTTCTCTGGTGGACGTCCTTCCCGTCGCAGGAACCCACCTGGAATCCGACCTGCTGCGTACAATCTTTCTTCGTAGTCAACCAACAAGGGAAGAAAATCAATGCCTTCTCTACCAGCAGCTCTAGTTGCCGTCACCAAAACGGCAGTGTCTCCAGACTCAATCAATACAGAACCACCAGATTGTGGAGCAAATAGACCCACTTTCAACTTAATATCCCTGCCGTCGAAAGATATTGACTTGTCTAACTCTACCATTAGGTACTTTTTCCTTCTTTATCCTGTTTTTCTCTCTGTGGCAATCGTAGCATTTCTGTTCTGTCGCTGCTTTGAGGTAAATTTTGTTTATAGTTCATTGTTTGAGGGATTGTTGCTCAACCTGCAACTATCAGCTGAGGTTCGAAAACGCTCAGAGTCTAAAGTTCAATACTGAGGGCCAGCAGTTTTGTAAAATCCAAATAGATACTATTGTCAAGTCAAAATTCGTGAAAATTTTCTTTTTTACCCTCTCTATACCGTAAACTCATTATTTGACAACTGATCTACTCTTTAAAAGATAAAAAAATCCTCTAAGTAGAAAATGAGTCATTAGTTAAAACTCATCAATTTAAAAACTCAAGGGGCGATTTTTTATTGGTATGACACAATTCAAAAGTTTGTAAGCATGGCAATTTTACATGGCAGCTGGATACCTCACCAACGGGATGGTCATCTATTTATTTGGGGAGAAACTTGGCGTACAAGGGCGTCTGTGGAGTCAAGGACAGCCGATAGTACGGCACCTCATCCTTTGGCAATGACTCAGCCAGAATTAACGTCTTTTTTAGATGCTCACCGTCTTTCTCCTGCCTCACCTAGCTCTCCACATTTTTTAGAGGCTGGTAGAAGTTCTGGCCAAAAAAAGCATCCTCGTGTAACCGATGAGCTTCAGCTATCATGGACAACTCAAGTGTTGGTTCTACCAACTCAACCCTCATCCAAGAACGAACCAGCATATCCGCTGATGTCTGCAAAGATACCTGTAGAAGGTGAAGAGGAACAGTCTTTAGAACTTCAACAGTGGACAGTTAAGGGTTTCTGCCTTGAACTTCCAGCAGCAGTAAAGTTTCTTCAATCACTGCCCCTTGGCTCCTTTCAAACCTCAGACGCTTATGTGGGAGGCGATTTGCGTTACTGGACTCAAGTAACGCGCTGGAGCTTAGATTTGTTAAGTCGGTGTAAGTTCTTAGCAGGAATATATAGGCAACCCAATGGTGATGTCTTTGCTAGTTGGCAACCCCTCCTCGATAGTTCTCTAGATCAAGAACGTTTGGGAAAATTTTCCCAACTAATGCCCTCAGCTTGCCGTGCTTATTTGGGAGAGGAAAATGAGCTAGAATCCTCGCCAACCCCTATCTCTCCTCAGGAATTACTTCTGAGTTTCTTAAGCAGTACCATAGATAGTCAGGTGCGCAGTTGGATAGAGGAGGTTTCCCTCCCAAAAGCCCTTACGCCGATACAAGAGTGGTTAAGAGCTCTTTCCACAACTGCTGAGCATCTTGAGGGAGAACCTTCAGATGTGGCACGCTTAGAAGCTGCTCTACAAAGCTGGACAACTACACTACAACAAAATTTAGTCACACCCAACTCCCAAGGTTTGGGGCGAAATTTATTTCGCACTTGCTTGGTATTGCAACCGCCAGCCAAAGAACAAGAAAATCAAGGGGAGGGGAACTGGCGATTGGTATATTGTTTGCAAGCGGTTGACAAGCCAGAATTTCTGGTTGATGCTCAGATGATTTGGCAACAATCAGTTGAGGTATGGGAGTATCAAGGAAGAACAATTGAGCAACCGCAGGAAACATTACTCAAAGGTTTAGGGTTAGCAGTGAGACTCTATCCCCCCATCGCACCCAGCCTGCACCAAAAACGTCCCTCCTCTTGTGAACTCATGCCAGTAGATGTGTACGAATTTATTAGGGGGAGTGCTTGGCGCTTGCAAGACAATGGCTTGGGAATTGTTTTACCCCCAGGATTAGCACCAGGAGCAGGAGCCAAACGCTTGGGTATCAGTATCCGTGCGGAAATACCGAAATCGAGCAAGCACGAGCGCTTGGGGTTGAACAGTCTCCTGAAGTTCAAGTGGGAACTGGCGATTGGGGAAAAAACCATCTCCAAACAAGAGTTTGACCGTTTGATGGCGCTACAGTCACCGATAGTAGAAGTGGATGGAGAGTGGATGGCACTGAACCTGCCAGATGTGAAAGCCGCTCAAACTATTTTAGCCTCACCCAAAGACCAGATGAGTCTTTCTGTGGAAGATGCTCTGCGTCTAAGTACTGGTGACACTACCACCATGGGAAAACTGCCAGTAGTCAATTTCGAGGCGTCTGGTGCTCTCCAACAGCTGATTACTAATCTGACAAGTAACAAGTCTATTGAATTGATTGAGACACCAACAAGTTTTAGAGGACAACTACGACCTTACCAATTAAGAGGCGTCAGTTGGTTAGCTTTTCTGGAACGTTGGGGACTTGGTGCTTGTTTAGCAGACGATATGGGATTAGGTAAAACCCCCCAGTTTATCGCCTTGCTATTGCATCTCCAAGAACAAGAACTGTTAGATAAACCCACCCTTGTGGTTTGTCCAACCTCCGTTTTGGGAAACTGGGAACGGGAAGTGAAAAAATTTGCTCCCTCCCTCAAAGTTATAGTTCATCACGGAGATAAACGCTCCAAAGGGAAAATATTTGGCAAACTAGTGAAAGATAAGCATTTGGTAATTACTAGTTATCCTTTAGTATATCGGGATCTGGCAACCCTTCAGGGAGTTGATTGGCAAGGGGTAGTACTGGATGAAGCACAAAATATCAAAAATCCCAGTGCCAAGCAATCTCAAGCAATACGACAACTCTCAGCAGAGTTTCGCATTGCTTTGACAGGAACACCCGTGGAAAATCGCTTGTCAGAGTTATGGTCTATTTTAGATTTTCTTAATCCAGGATATCTCGGTGAGCGCCAATTTTTCCAGCGCCGATTTGCTCTACCGATTGAGAAGTTTGGGGATACAGATTCTTTGCGAACTTTGCGCTCACTTGTGCAACCTTTCATCCTGCGCCGTCTCAAGACGGATAAATCCATTATTCAAGATTTACCTGATAAGCAAGAAATGACGGTATTCTGTGGTCTTTCAGCTGAACAGGCAACACTTTATCAAAAGTTAGTTGATGAGTCTCTAGAAGAGATTGAAGAGACTGAAGGCATACAGCGTCGAGGCAAGATTTTGACTTTACTGATGAAACTCAAACAAATATGCAATCACCCTGCTCATTATTTAAAGCAGAAAAATTTAGGATTGACTGGCAGATCAGGTAAATTAATGCGTTTACAGGAGATGCTTGAAGAAGTAATTGCCGAAAATGACCGTGCTTTAATTTTTACTCAGTTTGCTGAGTGGGGTAAGTTGATCAAACCCTATTTAGAAAAACAGTTTAGTGGGGAAGTTTTGTTCTTGTACGGAGCAACTCGCAAAAAACAACGGGAGGAAATGGTTGATCGTTTTCAGCATGACCCTGAAGGTCCCCGTATCCTGATTCTTTCCCTCAAGGCTGGAGGTACAGGACTGAACCTTACTAGAGCCAATCATGTTTTCCACGTTGATCGTTGGTGGAACCCAGCAGTAGAAAACCAAGCGACTGATCGTGCTTTTCGCATTGGTCAAACCCGCAATGTACAAGTGCATAAATTTGTTTGTACTGGTACTCTAGAAGAACGAATCAACGATATCATCGAAAGCAAGAAACAGCTAGCAGAACAAACAGTGGATGCCGGCGAACAATGGTTGACAGAAATAGATACCAACCAGTTGCGATCGCTCCTGCTACTTGACCGTAGTGCGGTGATTGATGAATAAGTACTTGGGGGGAGTAGGAGTCTCCGAGCCAGGAACCAGGAGAATAGGAGGATCGTCATTTTACTATCGGTAAAAACACAACATTTGTGTGGTGTCGAGGGAATTGTGATAGAGGCACTCTTTTCTAGTAAAGCCGTGCTTAGTGGCTAGTGAGTAGAAGTTTTCCTGAGTTTCAGGAAAATCACTTTTTCTAATATGCTCTTCAACGTGAGAATACTCTTGAGGGGTAAGCTGAGACCAGTCTTGGCGTACACCTTGTAGGTAACGTTTAATATAATCTTCTCGGTTCTCATTTTCGGAGCGAAATAGATCTATGAGGAGAAAAATACCGTTATTTTTGAGGAGATGAGAAAGTTTACCCATAACCAAATCCTTTTGCTCAAAACTCAGGTGATGGAGAACAAAAGAACTTAGAATCACAGTGAAGTATTCCTGTTGGTTTTGTACCAATTCTGAAACAAATTCTGAGAGTTCTCGCTGAGCAAAGCTTGTCGAACAAGGAAGAGGCTCCATATTACTTTGGGCAATCAGAAGAGCTGTTTCGGAAAGATCAATACCTTTGTAGAAAGCAATGGTTGTATTTGACAAAGCCATCGCCGTAAAACTGGCATCGCCGCATCCAAGCTCAAGCATCGAAAATGGCTTTTGAAAGTTTTTGATTAGCCATTCATGTAGGATACCGTAAATTTCCTGGTGCCTCATGTAGCTGTTGAAGAGAACTTTTTGATAAAGTTGCCACTGTTCATTAAATAACTCATTAGAGTAGCTAGATTGTTCTGTGCCTTTTTTGAGGTTGTCTATACCTGACATAAATTTTCTCTAAAGAAACAAGGGAACAGGGAAGAAGATGAGGGGATGGGGGGACAAGGGAGATATTGACACTCACCAATTCCCAATTCCCAATTCCCAAACAAAAATTACTTAACCATAACGGGACAATCAACCTTAGTTCCACCTAAACCACAGTAGCCACCGGGGTTTTTGGCGAGGTATTGCTGATGGTAGTCTTCTGCGTAGTAAAACTCGGGAGCCTCAATAATCTCAGTGGTAATTGTTCCATAGCCAGCTGCACTCAAAGCTTCCTGATAAGCATCTCGTGAGGCTTCAGCTGACTTCTTTTGTGTTTCTGAATAGACATAAACCCCGGAGCGGTACTGAGTACCAGCATCATTACCCTGACGCATACCTTGGGTGGGATCATGGCTTTCCCAAAAGACTTTCAGAAGCTCCTCATAACTAATTACTTTGGGGTCAAAAACCACCAAAACCACTTCATTATGACCCGTCATCCCGGTGCAAACTTCTCTATAGGTGGGATTGGGTGTTACTCCAGCAGCATAACCTACTGCTGTTGTAAACACTCCCTCCTGTTGCCAAAACTTCCGTTCCGCTCCCCAGAAACACCCCATACCAAACATTGCCGTCTCTAATCCATCAGAGAAAGGAGGCTTGAGAGGATTACCATTGACATAGTGAGTGGAAGGAACTGGCATAACTTGTGTCCTTCCCGGTAATGCCTCCTCAACAGTAGGCAGGGTTAGCTTCTTACCAAATCCAAAGATTCCCATAAGTTCTGAATCCACTGTTTGCTAAAGTTTTTACATTACTTCATATTTTAATCGCCAAAAGTGGTTTTGGAGATGATTGCCACGGTTTCACCAAAGGCGGAACGGACAACTTCTTGAGCTACTGGCTCCCTGAGTCCATGAGAGTATTATTGAATGAAAAAAATCAATGGTGTTTTATGTTGAATAATATGTGGGATGTAATCGACTCTAGCCTCTACCGCAGCCGACTATTTCACCCTCGACAAGTGATAAAAGTCACCCCGTCAGGAGCCCGAGATTTTGATATTCCAGTGGAAGAAGGTATTTTTCTAGGCGCACGCTGGTACATCAAGAAAGAACAACAGCCTACTGTACTGTTTTTTCACGGCAATGGAGAGACTGTGCCGGACTACGATAATATAGCTCCCTTGTATCATCAGATTGGACTAAACCTGTTTGTGGTGGATTACCGTGGCTACGGCTGGAGCAGCGGTGAACCCAGCTTCCGCACCCTGCTTCCTGACAGCGAAAAGGTACTGGAGTTTTTCCTGGGGCTCCTCAAAGACGGACCTCGCCCGATCATTATGGGACGATCGCTGGGTTCTGCACCAGCAACTCAACTAGCGGCTACTTTCCCAGAGAAGTTTCGCTTTCTTATTTTGGAGAGCGCTTTCGGAGATGTCGTTCCACTCTTTCAGCTTTTCGGACTCGAAGCCTCAAAGTTTAAGGAAGAGATTGAAAGCACCCTCTCCAACCGCACTCACTTAGCGAAGGTTTCGGTTCCCGTACTCTTTATTCACGGTGAGTTAGACGAATTCTTTTCCCTAACTACTCTCCATAATAATTTAGAAGCTATCCTTCATAATCGCAAGAAGAGCGTGATCCTCAAAGGAGCTGGTCATAATAATTTACTCCTACAGTCTAACAAGTATTTTTACTCGATTAGAGAATTTATTGACGAATATTAAGACTTGCATTAAGCTCATCCCACAACTTGCATTACCTAGAATGTAAGCGTCCTACTCTTCGAGAAGCGGAAGAAGGCGTCTATGTTATTAGTCATTAGTATCAAGAACAAATGACTAATAACAAAAGACTAATGACAAAGCGGCAAATCTTTACAGAATCATCATATACAGCATAATTAAGAGCTTTTTGGATACTCTCAACAGTAGCTAATTTTCTCAATGGGAATATAGGTTAAACGAGCCTACAATCAAGTGTTTCGTCCTTAAGCTTTCTCCTTTCCCCTCTTCCAGGAGCTGTGTCATCAAAGTGAGAAAATTGGTATAAAATAGTCTCCACTCGCTGGCTCCAGTGCCAGATAACAGTTATAGTAGTTTTGTAACAACTCTGGTTAAACGCACTCAAAAATTGTCTAAAAACGCTGATAAATTGCTTCTTTTTCAGCTTTTAATTGGATTTTATTGGGGTGCAACAACTAAATCTGAGAGAATAATCTTCTTAATTGTACTGGTTGAGTAAACTTTATCTCAATCATAAATTCTCTACCCTCCTATTTAATTTTATTATGCTAATGATTATATCTAATTTAGAATTCAGAATTACTTGATTTCTCCCTAACTTCAAGGACAAATAGCCAATGACAAATGACAAATGACAAATGACAAATAACAACAATGAAAATAGCGATTGTCAATGACGTCTTGATGGCAGTGGAGGCACTGCGGCGGGTTGTAATCACTGTTCCAAATTATCAAGTAGCCTGGATAGCGAGAGATGGTGCTCAAGCAGTAGCAAAATGTGCCAAAGATACCCCAGATTTAATTTTGATGGATTTACTGATGCCAGTTATGAATGGGGTGGAGGCAACACGCCAGATTATGCAAAATACTCCCTGTGCTATTCTCCTTGTAACTGCTAGCATTAAAGGTAATTCCTCCAAAGTATTTGAAGCAATGGGACATGGAGCATTGGATGTCGTCAGTACACCAGTTTTGGGGAAAAGTGGCAATCCACAAGCTGCCCAGGCACTACTCACTAAAATTGCTACTATTAGTAGACTAGTCGGAAAATCAGCACCAAATCGTCGTTCCCAACACCAAATCCTGCACTCTAAGTCTAAGAGCCTCAATCTCAAATTTTCTAGTTCTCCCTTAGTAGTAATTGGTTCTTCCACTGGAGGACCAAAGGCTCTAGCTAAGATTCTCTCAGATTTGCCCAAAAATTTCTGTGGAGCAGTAGTAATTATTCAGCATGTGGATTTTCAGTTTGCTCGCGGGTTAAGCGAGTGGCTTAATCAGCAAATACCACTGCAAGTCGAGCTAGCACAAGAAGATAGTCGTCTGACGCCTGGGAAAGTATTAATTGCTGGAACCAATGATCATCTACTTTTACTACCAAATTTGAGGTTAATATACACCAAAGAGCCTCGCAATTACCCCTATCGTCCATCAGTGGATGTTTTTTTTAAGAGCGTAGCTCAGAATTGGCCTGGTAAAGGAACTGGGGTGCTACTGACGGGTATGGGGAAGGATGGAGCAGAAGGATTAAATCAGTTGCGCTCTAAAGGTTGGCATACTATTGCTCAAGATAGAAATAGTTCTATAGTCTATGGCATGCCAAAAGCCGCAGCTGAGATGGGAGCTGCCGTTGAAATTTTACCTCTTAATGCGATCGCTCCTGCTATCATCAAGCAATTAGCCCGATGAGGGGATGGAGGGATGGGGAGATGGGGGCTCACAAGGGTAGGTTTTTAATATTTCGGTGAAGATGAGACAAGGGAGGAAAGTAGGAAAATGGACAAGGGAGATATTTCCCATTCCCGATTCCCGATTCCCGATTCCCAATGCCCAATTCCCAATTCCCAATTCCCATAGACGAGGTGATGAGCATGGGTAAACAGGATGAGGAAGATCACGAACTAGCTCCGACTTTAACACAACATCCGATTACTGTCCTACTCATAGATGATCAACCCATAATTGCTGAAGCAATTCGCCGCATGTTGGCAACGGAAGAAGATATTGCTTTTCATTACTGTAGTGATCCTGCTCAATCAATCAAAATGGTTAAGCAGCACCTGCCAACGGTGATTCTGCAAGATTTAGTAATGCCAGATATTGATGGGTTAACTTTGGTTCGTTTTCTGCGTGCTTTAGATTCCCCTGCTCGTGATATACCTCTAATTGTGCTCTCCAGTAAAGAAGAGCCAATAATTAAGGCCAAAGCTTTTAGATTAGGAGCTAATGATTATTTAGTAAAACTACCTGATCAACTGGAGCTAGTTGCTCGTATTCGCTACCATTCTTACGCTTATATTAATCTATTACAACGCAACGAAGCTTATCAAGCTATTCAGGCATATTTAAAACAATTAGAACAAAAGAACGAACTAATTCGCAATATTTTTGGACGTTACCTGAGTGATGAAGTTGTAGCTAGTTTGCTGGAGCGCCCTGAAGGGTTAAAAATCGGTGGTGATAGAAGAAGAATTACCATGCTCACTTCCGATTTAAGAGGTTTCACTAGCCTTTCAGAAAGATTGTCCCCCGAAGAAGTGGTTAAACTCCTCAACTTCTATCTTGGATGCATGACAGATGTGATTACCTCATACCAAGGAACTATTGATGAATTTTTAGGGGACGGAATTTTGGTGCTTTTTGGAGCTCCTACCTGCAGAAAAGATGATACAGTTAGGGCTGTTGCTTGTTCGGTTGCCATGCAATTGGCAATGGTTAATGTCAACAACCAGATGAAAGAATGGGGTTTACCAGACTTAGAAATGGGTATTGGCATCAATACTGGGGAAGTTGTGGTGGGAAATATTGGTTCAGAGAAACGGACTACCTATAGTGTGGTTGGTAGCCAGGTAAACCTAACTTATCGCATTGAATCCTATACAATTGGTGGTCAAATTCTTATTTCAGAGTCCACTTTTCAAGAGGTAGATGCAATCGTTACCATCAACGGACAAAGAGAAATATTACCTAAAGGAGTTAAAAAGCCAATTACGATCTATGATGTGATTGGCATTGGTGGAGAATACAATCTGTTGCTCACTAAAGAAGAGGAAATATTTTTGCCCCTTCCTCAAGCAATTCCAGTACAATACACAATTTTAGAAGGTAAGAGCGTTGGCAAAAATGTCTTCAGTGGTAGTTTAGTGCAACTTTCAGCTAAGGGGGCAATGATTCGTTCTCATCAGAGAAGAACAGATGATATTCCCTCTGAACTCAGCAATATTAAACTTAATTTATTAGAAGAAGATTCCACAGAAATTAGCGAAGATATTTATGCTAAGGTTTTAGAAAATCAGATAGAGGAAAAAGTTTTTTCTATTCATTTTACTGCCAAGTCATTGGATATATTAGTGAAACTTGAAGCTCTCTACAAATCAATTGCCAATTACGAAAATACCGATTGCTGGAGTGTAGACTAGATTTCGAGCCAGATTTTCACATCACTCACATTTTCCTGGCTTTGTCAACTACTTCTACTGGACCGACGCTCTAAGGACTCTTTCCATTTATTGGCAACACTTCTACCAATTTGGCATAGTTCTTATAGAATTTGCTCCGGAAGTGGAAATTTACTGTAACCAGGATCTGGTTGAGTAAACAAATCGTAGGGTGAGTACCGCAGATCAATGTCAGACTGAGTTTATCAATTTACCCTTAGCAGTGCTCACCCCAAATTTCACCTCAATCATCATAATGAAATCGACAACTTAAAATAATGATTTCAGCTTCAGTCACTTTATACACCAGACGATGTTCATCGGTGATACGCCGTGACCAATATCCTGTTAGTTCATGTTTTAGAGGTTCAGGTTTGCCAAGTCCGCTAAATGGTTGGCGAAGTGTATCGCTAATCAAAGTTATGATCTTGCGATGAATTTTCTTATCTTGTGTTGCCCAATCATTGAACTGTTCAAATGCCTCAGGAGTGAATGTTATATTCCTCATTCCATTCCTCAGGAGTAAAACTGACCAGATTATTTTTCGTTTCTAAATTTTCAATCGCACTCATCAAGTGATGACGATTAGCTTCGGTAGATAGCAAATACTCTGTTGTATCTTGTTCAATCAAGATAATGATTTCAACGACGGTTCCTTCTGGTAGCTCAGATGTTTGAATCTCGATTTTACCGTCTTTGCCGACGATTCCTTGCTGTTTGATACCACTGAGCATAATCGATTCCTTGTAATACGATAGTGCAAGCGCTGCTGCAAGCAGATTAGCTAACGTATTTTTATGTCTCTTTTATATATGTGCGCGTACTTTACCCATAATAAAAATAACAATAGCAAAAAATAATGGTAAATGCAACCAAAAAAGGCTTCCATCAATATCACCACGATAACTGCAAACTTTTCCACAGAATCAAGAAAATTCTGTAAGTTTTGCTACTTTTTATCACATTATCTGGTAAAAATGGCTACATTTTTTTCGTGTTTTCGTAGAATAATTCTGTGCAAGGTTCGGGAAATGGACTAAATTGCCGAAATTGCACCACAAAACCAACGAAACAATTTTTGGAAAGCAAATTCAAAGGTAAAGCTATGAAAACACATGAATTTGGAAGCCAAGGACAATCTCACGGTTCTGTAAATAACGCGATCGCTTGGGCAACTCACCACAATGCTTCAATCAAAATGGTCCTCCTGGTTGCTGTTGGTTCCTTAGTCATGGGATTAATTCCCATCCTGTATGGTTCAACTGTGGCACAAACATCAGATCAGGCTCTAACTACTCCTGGTGAGGCAGGTGTTTGGAGTGCTTTGGGCGAACGAAATTAGTGTTGTTTGGGAATGGGGAATCGGGAATTGGGAATTGGAAATATCTCCCTTTTCCCTCTTGTAGAGAGAGCAATCGCACTGCACATTAGTGCTAGACTGAGCTTTTCACGCTTTTCTTAACTACTCCATATTCTTTATTAAAATTAGAATAGTTGTCCAAGTTGGCTCCAGAAAGCCAGTTTTTGACAATATCTACTACTTCTTCTATTGCCTCTACTGTAATGCGAGCAACTGCATTATCCCATTCATTTTCATCCTCCCAGTCTTCCAAATCAATTGCTATTCCAGCGCCATCTGTGTCAATCCAAATATGTCTTTCTGGGTAATTCATGCTCTGGAAAGATAGGGTAGATAAACCAGCTTCAGCACGAGCGGTTTCATTTACTGCTGGTATCTTCTCTCCAATTATTTGTCTAACCTTTTGAGTAAGCTGATCCTTTTGCTCAGTTCTCAAAGTCATCACGTTACCTCATTTTTGAAACTTTTCTCTATTATCTGTCAGTAACTTACGAATGTTTATCTGTGCCACTCTTCCAGCCTGAAGAGCTTCTTCAACAGTCATGATTTTTGCTTCTTCAGGAAGAACCTGGTTAATATTGCCTCTTCGGAATCTAGCAATATACTCTTGGACAGTGAGAGAGCGATATTTGTAAAGCTGACTAGTTGTAGGTGAGTTGAGATTACCAAGCTTACATTGTCTAGCCCAATCCTCGAATGCTTTGTCTGGTTGTTCAACTGCCACGGGGCACAGATTACTACCGAAGTATGCTATATCTAGCTTTAAATTAAAAATGTAAGTATGTGTGCAATACTGCTCGGTGAAGAAGAGCGCTTTTTCAAGACTGGCATAGTTAAGGAATAGCTTTGTTATTCCTCTATCTAAGTCACTATATCTTTTATATATGGGCGCACACTTTTCCCATTATAAAAAAAATAATAGCAAAAAATAATGGTAAATACAACTAAAAAAGGCTTTTATCAATATCACAAGGATAATTGCGAACTTTTCCACAGAATCAAGAAAATTCTGTTGTTGTTTGGGAATCGGGAATTGGGAACCGGGAATTGGAAATTAGAAAAATCTCCCTTGTCTCCCTTTTCCCCCTTGTCCTCTCTCCTCAACTCCCCTTCCCCACTTGGAGCAAAAAGTCTAAAAAACAGCAACTGGAGTAGACTTGGTTTGCACTTCAGAGATGCTGGGTTCTACCGTAACGAGTTTCACCTGCACAGCACAGGCTTTTAACTCTGGTTGTAAAGAATCAGGACACCATTGGGGGTGAGTCAAAGCATTGGCTTCTGCATTATCCGCCCAAAGGAAACCCCAGTGCATTGGTACAAAAACAGTACCAGGAGAAATAGCCTTTGTGACTTTGGCTCGAAGCTGACACATACCACGACGCGATCGCACTTCTACCCAATTATCATTTTCAATTCCCAAAGTTTTAGCATCGCGGGGATGAATTTCTAAGAAAGGATGGGGGTACCTCTTAGTTATTTTCTCAATCCGTCCTGTACGGGTCAGAGTGTGCCAGTGACCGTAAAGTCTTCCTGTAGTCAATACAAAAGGATATTCCTCATCAGCTGGTTCCGCTAGTCCCCGTGAATGGAAGGCACCAAATCTTGCTCGTCCATCAGGGGTATTAAATTGGAAGTCGGTATACAGTCGCTTGGTTTTTTGCTTTTCGCTTTCTGGTTCTCCCTCAGGACAAGGCCACTGAATCGGTCCTTCTTGCTGCAATCGCTCGTAGCTAAGTCCTGTCATATCACAGGGACGTCCACGGGTGAGTTGGATAAATTCGGCATGCACGGCTGCGGAGTCAGCAAAATCGAACTGTTCTGTAAAGCCTAACCGACGTCCCACTTCAGCAAAAATTTCCCAGTCTGCTCTCGCTTCACCGGGTCGGTAGCGGAAACTGGGACACAGATTCACAACTCGCTCGGAGTTAGTCATCGTGCCAGTTTTTTCACTCCACTGGGCTGCTGGTAAAATAACGTGGGCATAGGCAGCAGTTTCGGTGGGATAATAAGCATCCTGATAAACAGTAAAGGGTGACTTCCGCAAAGCTGCCTTAGTGCGTTCGATATCAGGCATACTGACTGCTGGGTTGGTAGCAGCAATCCACAAGAAACCAACATCCCCTGTCTCCAAACCAGTGATCATACTCCAAGCATCTAAGCCAGGAGCAGGTGATATTTGTCCTGGTTGTAGTCCCCACAACTCTTCTACTTCAGCCCGATGTTGAGGATTTTTTACTACCCGATAACCTGGTAGGATATGGGCAAGTCCCCCTGCTTCCCTGCCTCCCATTGCATTGGGCTGACCAGTGAGGGAAAATGGTCCTGCTCCGGGTTTACCAATATTTCCGGTCATCAAATGCAGGTTAATAATAGTACGTACCTTAGCAGTACCTTCTGAAGACTGGTTCACTCCCATTGACCACAGGGACAAGACTCTCTTGGATTCACCCCAATAACGGGCAGCCTTTTCCAGTTCATCAATGGTGATACCACATTTACGGGCAACTAATTCTGGTGGGTAGTGCCAAATTACCTCAGCGTAGGCAGGAAAGTTTTTAGTACAGTCGTCAATGAAGAGGGTGTCCAGCTTACCCCAGCGCATCAGCAGGTGAGCAATGCCGTTGAGTAGGTCAATATCTGTACCAGGTTTAATCGCTAAATGTAAATCTGCTTTTTCCGCAGTGGGTGTCCGGCGCGGATCCACCACAATCATCTTAACGTGGCGATTTTTTTTATGGTGTTTTACTAGACGGTTAAAAATAATGGGGTGGCACTCTGCTGTATTAGTGCCAATTAAAAAGGCACAGTCAGTTAGTTCCAAATCTTCGTAACAGCAGGGAGGACCATCAGAGCCAAAGCTTTGAATATAACCAGCTACGGCTGAGGACATACAGAGGCGGGAGTTAGCATCAAAGTTGTTAGTGCCAAGGCAGCCTTTGAGCAATTTCTGGGCGAGGTAGTAATCCTCGGTTTGAAACTGACCAGAACCATACATACAAATAGCTTCTGGACCTTGGGTGAAGCGCACAGTTTGCAGTTGATTGACTACCCGTTCTAACGCTTCATCCCAACTCACTTGACGGAATGGTTCATCCAGAGAGTCGCGCATCATGGGATACTTGAGACGGTCTTTTTCCAAAGACTCACTAATAGTTGCACCTTTGAGACAGACCATACCTTTGCTAGAGGGATGAGTGCGATCGCCCTTTACTTGCCAGATAGGATTTCCTTGACTATCTCGATTGGTTGCTCGACCTCGTTGAGCAGGAGGTAGTACCTCAAGACCACAGCCAACACCACAGTAAGGACACAATGTTTTAGTCGATTCCGTCATCCCTTTCCTCCCATGTAATGATGCACATTTAAGGGAACTCCTGTTGTTTGTTATTTTGTTATTTGTTGTTTGTTATTTGTTGTTTGTTGTTTGGGAATGGGGAATTTCTCTGTTGTATTTCTCATCTCCTCATCTCCCCCATCTCCCCACACTTCCCACACTCAATAGATTCGGGGCACGATATATCGTACCCCTACTGTCAATGACGATAACGCCTGGTTAAATTCTTGAGTTAATTGATGAGCCTTCTGGTTCCATAGTGGGAGCAACGTAATCTTCTTCACCCTCATGATACTCAGCAAAGGAACCTTTGGGTTCTTTGAGGAAGAACCAGCACAAGAAAGCCACAATCATAGCAGCAATTCCTAGAACCTGGAAGAACACCCGATTACCAACATCCCCTGACGGTAACAAACTGAAGAGCGTGAGGTAAGCTACAGCTCCTACATTGCCGTAAGCACCAACATTACCCGCAACCTGACCGGTCACCCGACGCTTAATCAAAGGGACAATGGCAAAGGTAGAACCCTCTGCTGCTTGGACAAAGAAGGAGCAACCCATCGTTAGGAGAACAGCAAGTGGTAAGAACCAACTACCATTGACAGTACTCATCATCAGATAGCCAATCCCCATACCAGCAGTTAGAACCGCCATTGTGGTCTTGCGACTACCCAGTTTGTCAGAGAGTAAGCCACCTCCTGGACGAGACATTAAGTTCATAAAAGCATAGCTAGCAGCAATCATCCCTGCAGCCTGTTTACTCAAGCCAAAGGTGAGCTCAAAGAAGGCAGGTAGCATGGAAACAACTGCTAATTCAGAACCGAAGTTGACAATGTAGGTTAACTCTAGGATGGCAACTTGACTAAAGTTATAACGTTCTTCAGGAGGATAGCGCTTACGTCCGGTTAACAGGTCTTTGTTAACCTCCCAGCAACCGTAAGCTTGAAACAAATACAGACCAACTAAAAACGCCCAGACAAGGTAGAGTTGAGTTTGGTTGAGGAAACCAACCCCGTTCAAACGCCAAGCCAAGACACCGAGAATGCCAATTAAGGGAATATTCATTAGCATCAGGAACCAGAAATCTTTCTTTGTAGTGACTTCGATTCCAGAGGTTTTTGATGGTTTCTGATAAACCTTGCCAGGAGGCGTATCTTGGACGCTAAAGAAGTAGATCACACCATAGACAGCTGCAATGATTCCTGTCAGAGCGATCGCAATGCGCCAGTTAATAATGGTACCACCGCTAAAAGTCAGGATGGCGGCAACTGTGGGTAGAGTAAAGGCAGAGGCTGCTGAACCGAAATTACCCCAGCCACCGTAGATTCCTTCCGCTAAACCAATGTCTTTAGGCGGGAACCATTCAGCAACCATGCGGATGCCAATAACAAAACCAGCACCAACAATACTCAATGCTAAACGGCTAATCACCAACTGGCTGAAGTTTTGTGCCAGAGCGAAGGTGATACAGGGAATTGCCGCATACATTAACAGCAGTGAGTAGGTAATCCTGGGTCCATACTTATCTAACAGCATACCGATGATAATTCGGGCTGGTACTGTTAGAGCAACGTTACAAATGGCGATCGTTCTGATTTGTCCTATCTCTAGACCAAAGTCTTCTTTCACTGCCGTGGCTAGAGGTGCAAAGTTAAACCAAACCACGAAGGAGAGAAAGAAGGCAAACCAGGTCATATGTAAGATACGGTATCTACCGTGAAATGACCATAATTCTTTGAGCATCTGTTCTTTTCCTGAGCAAAAACTTTATCGACTGGAGCTTAACTGGTAGTTAGAGTACTAAAGGTTAGTTGAGTAAAATTAGCTATAATTAGATAAGCAATCTATAAGCTCAACCAACTCTTTTTTGTTAGATTAATTAGCTTAATCAACCCAGTTCATAGACTTCCTTTACTAAGTAAAATTTTGGCTTGTGTTAAGCATTTTTTTTTAGTTTGCTATCACACAAATGTTAATTTTTGACTTCAATTTAGTCGATTTTTTCTTGATTGCAGTTACAAGAATCGCATCTCTTTCTTGGTGGATTAGTATCTTTTGTTACAAAATATTTTTTGAAATGAATTTAATGCATGCCTACAATGCTATTTTTGCATCAGCATTGTATAGGTGACAGGCAAGATGCCTGTTCCACAAGAAGCTAATTATTGAATTTGGTGCAAATTAGATGCGTTGCGAGCTTATCAGGCTACAGCAAAGATTTGAGGACGGTTAGCTCGAATATCAAAGCTGTTGAGGTATTTAACAGGCTGACTAGGGTCAAATTGGCGTTGGTCGATAAACACCTCAGCTGGTTCTACCTTCATTCTCTCACTAGGAAGCTCAATTTTTAATGCCTTAGCAACATCTTCATAGATCTTGACAGGGTAAATCTTGTCGAGCAGTTTATCAGCATCTTTGGGATATTCTTTTTGTTCACCTTGATGCCAGCGAATTATTTGAGTTAGCAGCCAAACTCCGTGAGAACGCCAGGGATAGTTAGCATGATTGGGTGGTTTGAGATAATCAGTATCTTGGAAGTGGAATAAGGTGAAATCAGGAATTTCTACAACTCGATTTTTCTCATCAAAGCCACCATAGTTATAACTACCCACAAGAGATGCTCCTATGGATTTCTCATTGGTATTGAGATACTTTCTTTGAGAAATAATCTGTGTAACTGATGGGTGACTTTCTACTTGCTCACAAAACTGGCAAGCTTCTAGTACAGCAGCAACTAAAGCTCTGGCAGTTTTGGGATGATCTTTCACCCATGACTCCATAGTCGCCAACACTTTTCCTGGATGACCTTGCCAAATATCCCGGCTAACAAAAGCAGTAAATCCAGCTTTTTCCAAAACTGCCTCTTGATTCCAGGGAGCAGTAACACTATAACCATCTATCATCCCTGCCTGGATTTTGTAAATCATTTGGGAAGGACTAATCTCAATCAACTCGATATCTTTTTCCGGATTAATCCCTATTGTTGAGAGCCAGTAACGGCAGTTATAGTTATCTATTGAAGAATTTTCGATCGCAAACTGGGGTGGCTCATCAAATCCTCTGATGTATTTTCTGTAGGAGTCGGCAAACTCCTGGAATTGAATGTATTCTGTGGAAGGTCGAATACTGGCTTTCCAAGCTTTTGGGGAAAGGGTGATACTATTGCCATTAAGGTTGAGTACCATCAAAGAAATCATGGGAGCAGCTTCAGGAGCAAGCTGAGCCAGCATTGGCATGCCCAATAAAGCAGCAGAGGCATCAAAACGATTTTCCAACAAACCTTTCTCAATAGCCTGCCAGTCATCTTGCTTGCTGAGGCTGACTTTGAGACCATAGCGCTCAAAAAATCCCTGTTCTTTAGCGATGATTAAGGGAGCACAGTCAGTTGTGGGAACAAAACCAATAGTCAGGTTGGTTTTCTCCAATTTACCAAAGTCAACCACAGATTCTTCACTATCTTTAGCTGAGCGGATGCGGTTTTGGAAATTGAAAAGATTATTTTCGCTACAAGCACTAAAGCTAAATCCAGCAGCTGCCAGACTGAGGTACTTGAGGAAATGGCGGCGTTCCATACTTGAAATTCCCGACAAAACAAACTGTAGATATGATATTGACCTACAGGATCGCTACGCTACAGGGGAAAGATAATCATACCATTTAGTGAATCATTATATTCATACTGTTGAATCACCATGCTGTAGTGATAGCTCATTCTTCACCTTCCTCATTTTCCATATCTTCTAACTTTTTCAGCACCCGTTGAATATTTCTTTCCAAATATAAATGATTGCAAGTTTACGCTATCGCAAGTTGTAGGGTGGGCATGGTCAAAAATCTAAAACAGCTGCGATAGGATTCAAAATCATGCCCACCTTATACTTACGTGGAAACAACAAGCAACCTATTGCACCGGGGTTAACTCTCTTTCTTCCACAGTTTCTGGATTAGCTTCGGGAGTTTCAGCTTCTGAAGGTGGTACAACTTGCCAGAATTGGGGAAGATATTCAGACCAATTACGCAAAATCATCTGAGCTTTAGGACTGCCAGTAAATTCTGCGTGAGATTGAATGAGTTCTTTAAGCTGCTGTTCTCCCTTCTGGGCAGTAATCCGTTGAATTTTAACAATTTCTGGGTTGACTTTGGCAGGGAAACTACCATCTTCATCTAGGAAATAGGCCAAACCACCAGTCATACCAGCACCAACATTGCGTCCGACTTGGCCTAAGACAACAATCACGCCACCAGTCATATACTCACAACAGTGGTCACCAGCTCCCTCAATTACTGCATAACCTTTAGAATTGCGAACGCCAAATCGTTCACCAGCTCCACCATTGGCAAACAGAGTGCCGCCAGTAGCGCCATAGAGACAAGTATTACCTGCAATAACGTTTTTAGCTGGGTCGTAGGTGGCTTCTATCGATGGTTTGATGATAATCTTACCGCCATGCATACCTTTACCTACATAGTCATTAGCTTCACCAGTCAAGATGAGGGTCATTCCAGGTAGATTGAAAGCACCAAAGCTTTGACCGGCAGCACCACGGAAATTGATGGTTATTTGTCCTTCAAAACCAGTATCTCCATACTGTTTAGCAATAGCACCTGCTAAACGAGCTCCTACAGTTCGGTCAGTATTAACTATTTCTAGATCCTTAGTCACCGAACCTTGGTTGCGGATACAAAGCTGAATTTCTGGGTCACTCAGCAACTGATCATCCAATACTGAGCCATTGCTGTGAATTCCTCCATGGTTGAGGAAAGTGCGATCATTGCGAGTATCTGGCAATTGGAGCAAGCAATTGAGATCCAGCATAGATGTCTTGGTTAATTGGACATCTTCCCGCATTTTCAACAAATCAGCTCGACCGATAATATCTGTTAAAGAACGGTAGCCTAGTTTTGCCAAGAGCGATCGCACTTCTTGGGCAATGAAGTAGAAGAAGTTGACCACATGCTCTGGGATTCCTGTAAAGCGCTTACGCAGTTTTTCCTGCTGAGTGGCAACCCCGACAGGACAGTTATTGGTGTGACAAATTCTGGCCATAATGCAGCCTGCAGCAATCATGGATACGGAGCCAAAGCCATATTCTTCTGCTCCCATCAATGCCGCCATGACCACGTCCCAACCAGTCTTCAAGCCACCATCAGTCCGTAGGAGCACGCGATCGCGCAATTGGTTTTCCATCAATACCCGATGCACTTCTGTTAAACCTAGTTCCCAAGGAACACCTGCGTGTTTAATCGAACTCAAGGGAGAAGCACCAGTACCACCATCATGACCAGAAATTTGGATGATATCAGCATTAGCTTTGGCTACTCCAGCAGCAATGGTACCAATACCAATTTCTGCCACTAGCTTCACTGATACTCCAGCCTGGGGATTAATCTGATGCAAGTCAAAAATCAATTGAGCTAGGTCTTCAATGGAATAGATATCATGATGGGGTGGGGGTGAAATGAGAGTTACCTCTGGTTTGGAGCGCCGCAGCATGGCAATGTAGGGACTTACTTTCTTACCCGGTAGCTGACCCCCTTCCCCAGGCTTAGCACCCTGAGCAATTTTGATCTCAGTTTGCTTGGCACTCATGAGATACTCTGGTGTTACTCCAAAGCGACCTGATGCTACCTGCTTAATTGCCGAAGAAGCAATATCTCCCTTTTGTAAACCTTGAAGATGAGGGAAGGTGGTAGAGTGTCCTGTCTCATCCACATCATTAATCATTTTGAAGCGTACTGGGTCTTCTCCGCCCTCACCGCTGTTGGATTTACCACCAAGTCGATTCATGGCAACAGCCAAAGTTTCGTGGGTTTCTCTCGATAAGGAACCGAGGGACATGGCTCCAGTACAGAATCGCTTAACAATTTCTTCTACAGATTCAACTTCCTCAATATTGATACTAGCTCTGTCACTATGGAAGTCCAATAAATCTCGAAGAGCCGTTGTTGGTCGTTCTTCCAATAGTTTCTTATATACATCGTAGTGGTCATAAGCTTGTTGATTGTTGGGAGTCTGTTTGCCGTTGTTAGATGATTGTGCACCGACAAAGGAGAAAACTGCTTTGTGCAGAGCTCTAGCCATTTCCGGGCTGTTCATGTGATACTCACCTCCAGGACGGTAGTTGACAAAACCAAAGTTCTCCAGTTTCTTAGCTGTCAATTCTGGGAAAGCCCGCTGGTGGAAAGCAATCACCTCCTGAGCTAGTTCTGGCATACTTAAGCCACCCAGTCGGGATGTTGTACCATTAAAAGCCAATGCCAATAAATCTGAGCCAATACCAATCGCTTCAAAAATCTGTGCTCCGTGGTAGGAAGAGAGCAAAGAAATCCCCATCTTCGAGAGGATTTTCAACAAACCAGCTTCTAATGCCTTGCGGTAGTTTTTCTGAGCTTCTTCGATAGTAAAACTCTTAATCCTGCCCCGCGCCATTAGTTTCTGGGTTCTGCTGTCTGCCCACCAGTTCCGCACAGATTCCCAAGCTAGGTAAGGACAAACTGCTGATGCACCATAACCAATTAGGCAGGCAAAGTGATGAGTACTCCAGCATTGAGCAGTTTCAGCAATGATCGACACCTTCATCCGTAGTCCTTGACGAATAAGATGATGGTGAACAGCGCCTACTGCTAATAAGGGGGGAATGTAGCTCTGGTTTTCCGAGAGCATACCACCAATCTCTGAAGCGGAGCTATCCTGAAGGCAATCGCTCAAAATCAGAATCTTTTTCCCTCCCTTTACAGCCTCAGCAGCTTGGTTGCACAGACTATGCACAGCTGCTTCTAAACCCTCAGGACCAGCAGCAATCTCAAATAAGGTAGATAGTTGTACAGTGGCAAAGCCTGAAGTTTTAACTGCTTCCAGCTCCGCCTCATTAAGTATCGGTGTCTTAAGCTGTAACAAACGGGCATATTCTGGTTTTGCCTCTAATAAATTTCCCCGCTCACCCAGCTGCATACTTAAAGACATCACCAAACTTTCCCGCAGAGGATCAATGGGTGGATTGGTTACCTGAGCAAAGCGCTGCTTGAAGTAGTCATATAGCAAACGAGGCTTACCTGAGAGCACTGCTAAGGGAGTATCATCTCCCATGCAGAAAGTTGCCTCTTTTCCATCGGTGATCATCGCCTGGATAATCATCTCTACATCTTCAGCTGTATAGCCAAAAGCTGTTTGCTGGCGCAGTAATTCCGCAGTCTCTAGCCAGGGAGTATTGGCAAAAGATTGGGTTTCCAAGACCACACGGTTTTGATCAAGCCACTTACCATAGGGTTGCTGAGCCGCAATCCGCTGTTTGATTTCCCAATTTTTCAGAATTTCCTGGGTTTCCAAGTCCACAGCAATCATTTGCCCTGGTCCAAGTCTGCCCTTTTCTATAATCTCTGTTTCTGGTAATTCTATGACACCAGCTTCTGATGCCACGATCATATAGCCATCCCGTGTAATGCTATAACGAGCAGGTCTTAGTCCATTGCGGTCAAGAGTGGCTCCTACTTTCTTACCATCACTGAAGACCAACATCGCTGGACCATCCCAAGCCTCCTGAATACCACTGTAGTATTCATAAAAATCAACAATTTCGGGATATTGTGCCAAATCTGGTTGATTTTGGTAAGCTTCTGGCACCATAATCATAATTGCTGCCATCGGACTACGCCCAGAACGCACTAGTAACTCAAACACGTTATCCAGTGTTGCCGAATCACTATTTTCAGGACGTACAAATGGTTTAAGGTCATCTAGCAAGGATTGATCAACACCATTGCCATTCCCCATCTCCCAGGAAGGATGGGTTAAGTCTGCTTCCCTTGCCATCATCCAGTTGATATTGCCCAAAAGCGTATTGATCTCGCCATTGTGTCCTAACAACCGCATAGGCTGAGCCAATGGCCATTTGGGCATCGTGTTAGTACTAAAGCGCCGATGATAGACGGCAAAGGCACTTTGATAATCGGGATTTTTTAAGTCTGTATAAAATTCTCCCAGCACCGCTGAGCGCACCATCCCTTTATAGATGATTGTGCGACTAGAGAAGGAACAAATATAGACATCATCAGACCACTTAATACTACTTTTTGAGTCTAAAACCTTACTAATGCGACGCCGAGTTTTGAAAAGTTTACGTTCGAGTTCGTCTCCTTGTTTGTTTGGGGAATATACTATTACCTGTTCGATTTGAGGTTGATTGGCTCTTGCTTGGATTCCTAGTAACTCAGGTTTCACAGGTACTACCCGCCAGCCCAACACCCTCAACTCTTCTTCAACTAAGACTTGCTCAATAATTTCACGAGCTTGGTTGAGCAAATTCGTCTGTTGAGGTAAGAAAACCATACCCACTGCCAATTGCTCCGTTGGCGGCATCTCTATGTTGAATTCAGCAAACCAAGGCTTAAATAGTCCCCAAGGAACAGCGGTTAATAAACCCGAGCCATCTCCAGAATCTTGATCTGCACTACAACCACCTCGGTGTTCTAAACAACTCAAGGCAGATAAAGCTTGTTCAATCAGGTTATGAGTTGCAGTACCTAGTTGAGATGCAATAAAGCCTACACCACATGCATCTCGTTCTTCCACTAACCATCTTTGACCAGAATAGGGCTTTTCTTGATGCAGCGGTGATGCATCAAGCCTCTGGTTCAGTTGCTCTTGTTGTTTGTGGTTGATGCTCCTATTATTCATTGAATGATTCACGTTTTTCCTGATATAAAGTTGAATGATTTAAGGGTATTGAGCCCCTAGCAAGTTCATACCTTGCTTAGACCAAATTGCAAGAGAAATTAGCAACAATCTACGCTAATGGTAGAGTTTTATAGTCACTCCTGTAATAATTATCTGCTCAACTATTCTCTGTAGCTGGCATAAGGGCTACACATTCGGTAAACGAAAGGTTAAATTTGACGAGGCTAGGACTTGCGATAATGATTGGGTCTTCAATTTTTAGCAAAGAATTAACTTATTTAGTTGCTGATGACCAATTCCTGGCAGATTGAGGGAATAGACATATTATAGGAAATGCTGTCATCTGGCAATCCTAGCGAATGATTGTCTTCTATGTCACTTTGACTACAGAATAATCACTTGAATTGCCGTAAGCAAGTTAGATCACTCGAGCTTATTCCTTATTTTGACATCCTCTCGTGTTAAGTTCCATAAACTAAGCGCAAGTCATTTGTCTAGTGCTATTGGTCATTATTTAAAATTTTTCTAAAGCCAGAGCTTCGCAATGTAAAGAGTTTATATAAATTTAACAGCTATAGCGTTTGAATAGTGACAAAGACTAGGGCTCATTTGCTATGTTTGTTGTGGATAGCTAGCTTGTTGGTGTTGCATATCCCATTGGTAGGACCACATCAGCTAGTTTGATCTTAGTTAATAGTTAGCCGTTCTCAGGAGAAAAAGCATGGTTCAGTCGAGAGAGAAAGAGGCTTCTCAGGTTTCGGCAATTACCCTACCGACATCGATGACTGTGAAGGAATCTGCTGCTTATGGTGAGAGACCTTGGGGTTCATTCACAGTCTTGGAAGAAGGGCGAGGATACAAGATTAAGCGAATTGAAGTGAATCCTGGTCACCGCCTTAGTCTACAGATGCATCACCATCGGAGTGAACACTGGATTGTTGTCAGTGGCACTGCTAAGGTAATTTGTGGTGACAAAGAATTAATCATTTATCAGAATCAGTCTACCTATGTCCCCCAATGCCATACTCATCGCCTCGAGAATCCAGGTATCATTCCCTTGGTACTCATTGAAGTGCAAAACGGTGAGTATCTTGGAGAAGACGATATTGTCCGGTTTGAAGATGACTATTACCGTGGCAGCTCTGAAGAAAAATAGGTAGAAGCAGCAGCGGTGAACAAGATGTACCGTATTTTAAGGTTAATTTCAGTAACCGCTGTCACTTGGCTAAACTTTTGTATGATTGTTTAGCTCAATAAGGTTACATGTACTTGAGTAATGATTAATCTTAGCAAAGCTGCTGTCGGTGAGATTAGACGCCTACAGATGAGGCGTAACAACAAAGAATCACAATTGCGCCTAGGAGTTCAAGCTGGAGAGTGTGCTACATTTCACTACACTATCGATTTTGACGATGAGATAAATCCTGATGATCGCATTTATAACTGTGAAGGTATTTCTGTAGTAGTAGATACTCTAAGTGTCAACTACATCAATGGTTTGACATTAGATTATTCGGAAGACCTTATGGGAGGAGGGTTTCGCTTCCATAACCCCAACACCTTACAAAACTGTGGTTGTGGTAGTTCTTTCTGTGTAGAAGCATGAAGAGCTACAGATTGACAATACTGCAAAGTTGAGAAAAATTGACACCAGCTCTGCAATATCGATACAATTAAAAGCTGTCAATATTTAGAACTTTCAAGGGAGCTGTACACTCCGTAACTCATGCCCACAATCCAGCAGCTCATTCGTAGTGAAAGAGCAAAAGCCAAGAAGAAGACCAAGTCACCTGCGCTGAAGCAATGTCCACAGCGCCGAGGTGTTTGCACCAGAGTATACACAACAACTCCCAAGAAACCGAATTCAGCCCTGAGAAAAGTGGCAAGGGTTCGTCTGACTTCTGGTTTTGAAGTGACGGCTTATATTCCAGGTATTGGTCACAACCTACAAGAACATTCAGTTGTGATGATTAGGGGAGGTCGTGTCAAGGATTTGCCAGGAGTTAGATACCATATTATTCGGGGAACCCTAGATACGGCTGGAGTCAAAGATCGGGCTCAAGGTCGCTCTAAGTATGGAACAAAGCGTCCTAAGTAAGCTTAAAGTCTGTTTACCATTAGCGATGGTAGATAGTGTTTTTGCTCCTTTACCTCTCACTTCCTCTTTGCTATAAGAGATTTTGGCAAGATTAGTTAATAATGTTTTAGTTACTGCACTGCAAGACTTAAGTAGCAGAATTCATGTGCTAACGAACAACAGGGTTGAAAGTTGGCCTCATTTATTGAGGAAGTGTCTCAAGTTCAAAAATTATTGAACAGGACAGAAACAATCTGTCAAAACAACTGCATTACACCCATTAGGTGTAATACTATCTGTTGGATAAATTTTTAACTGTCAATATTGTCTCTTTTTTTGATCTATTATGTCTCGTCGCACAGTTATCAAAAAGCGTCCTGTCCCCCCAGATCCAGTCTACAATAGCCGCCTGATCAGCATGATGGTGCGGCGGATTATGCACCATGGCAAAAAATCTGTTGCCAATCGCATAATCTACGGGGCAATGAAAATAATTGAGGAACGCACAGGTAAAGAACCTCTAGAAACATTTGAAAAAGCAGTACGAAATGTTACTCCCTTAGTAGAAGTTAAAGCTCGTAGGGTTGGAGGTGCAACCTATCAAGTACCAATGGAAGTCCGATCAGACAGAGGAACGACTCTCGCTTTGCGTTGGCTAATCAGATTTTCAAGAACTCGCTCTGGTCGAACCATGGCAAGCAAATTGGCAAATGAGTTAATGGATGCTGCTAATGAAACCGGAAACGCTATTCGCAAACGTGAAGAGACTCATAGGATGGCAGAAGCAAATAAGGCTTTTGCCCATTATCGTTACTGATGGCTGAGTAATCTTGCTGATTGCCGAGCGGTGCTACTGAATACTGAGATTTGTAGAGTCTTCTAAGCAAATTGATGCTAACAAATCCCTAAAATTTTAAACGAAAGTATAGAATTGTAAACAGATAGTACAAATAGTAACGTGCAAATAACAGTGGCAGCAAACGAAGGAGGTAGCTGTGGCAAGAACCACCCCGCTTAATAAAACGCGCAATATTGGTATTGCAGCCCACATTGATGCAGGCAAGACAACAACAACTGAACGAATTCTGTTTTATTCAGGAATTGTTCACAAAATCGGTGAAGTCCATGACGGGACAGCAGTAACCGACTGGATGGCACAAGAGCGGGAGCGGGGAATTACCATCACTGCCGCTGCCATCAGCACAAGCTGGAGAGAACACCAGATTAATATTATTGATACACCGGGTCACGTTGACTTCACGATTGAAGTTGAGCGTTCGATGCGGGTATTGGATGGTGTGATTGCTGTTTTTTGCTCAGTCGGAGGTGTTCAACCTCAATCTGAGACAGTTTGGCGTCAGGCGGAGCGTTACAAGGTGCCTCGCGTTGTATTTGTCAACAAGATGGATCGCACCGGTGCTAATTTCTTCAAGGTATACAACCAAATTCGCGATCGCCTGCGGTGCAATGCAGTTCCAATCCAAATACCTATTGGGAAAGAAAGCGATTTACGAGGCATCGTTGACTTGGTGCGGATGCGAGCGAAAATTTACACCAATGACCTAGGAACAGATATTGAGGACACCGAAATTCCCGAAGAGGTCAAGGAACAGGCAGAAGAATACCGCGCTAAGCTAATTGAGTCAGTTGCTGAAACTGACGAAGCCCTAATTGAGAAGTACCTCGAAGGTGAAGAACTTACCGAGGACGAAATTCGTGGGGCTTTACGCAAAGGGACTATTGACGGAACAATTGTGCCCATGCTGTGTGGCTCTGCTTTCAAAAATAAAGGTGTTCAACTACTGCTAGACGCCGTCATTGATTACTTACCAGCTCCGATCGATGTTCCAGCAATTGAGGGAACATTGCAAGATGGTACAGTTACCGAAAGGGTAGCTGATGATGAAGCGCCGATGGCAGCCCTAGCCTTCAAGATTATGGCTGACCCTTATGGCCGCTTGACCTTCCTGCGAGTTTACTCGGGAGTACTCAAGAAGGGTAGCTATGTCCTCAACTCTACAAAGGATCGCAAGGAGAGAATCTCACGCCTGATTCGTTTGAAAGCGAACGACAGGGAAGATGTCGAGGAGCTAAGGGCCGGTGATTTAGGAGCTGCGGTTGGCTTGAAGCAAACTATTACTGGGGATACTATATGTGATCCAGAGAACCCAGTAATTCTGGAATCTCTATATATCCCCGAACCGGTGATTTCAGTGGCAGTAGAGCCAAAAACTAAGCAAGATATGGAGAAGCTATCCAAAGCTCTCCAAGCTTTATCCGAAGAAGACCCAACATTCCGAGTCAGAATTGATCCAGAAACTAACCAGACTGTAATTGCAGGAATGGGTGAGTTACACCTGGAAATTCTGGTAGACAGGATGCTGCGAGAGTTCAAAGTAGAAGCAAATGTTGGTGCTCCGCAAGTAGCCTACAGGGAGACAGTTCGCAAACCAGTTAAGGCTGAAGGCAAGTTTATTCGCCAAAGCGGTGGTAAAGGTCAGTATGGTCATGTCGAAATCGAGTTGGAGCCAGGAGAACCCGGTAGCGGTTTTGAATTTGTCTCCAAGATTGTTGGTGGTTCTGTACCAAAGGAATACATCTCTCCTGCTGAGCAAGGCATGAAAGAATCTTGTGAATCTGGTGTGCTGGCTGGTTATCCTCTAATTGACCTCAAAGCTACTTTAGTTGATGGGTCTTATCACGACGTAGACTCTTCAGAAATGGCATTTAAGATCGCTGGCTCAATGGCAATCAAGAATGCTGTGCTCAAGGCTTCACCAGTACTATTAGAGCCTATGATGAAAGTTGAAGTTGAAGTGCCTGAAGACTTCCTAGGGGACGTCATAGGTGACCTCAACTCCCGCCGTGGTCAAATAGAGGGTATGGGTTCTGAGGAAAGTTTAGCTAAAGTCACTGCTAAAGTTCCACTGGCAGAGATGTTTGGCTATGCTACTGATATCCGCTCTAAGACCCAAGGTCGGGGTATTTTCTCAATGGAGTTCAGCAACTATGACGAGGTACCTCGCAATATAGCTGAAGCTATCATCGCTAAAAATAAAGGGAACGCATAACTAGGAATAAGGAACACGTAATTCATGGCACGCGCAAAGTTTGAAAGGAACAAACCCCACGTCAACATTGGTACGATTGGTCATGTAGACCACGGTAAAACTACCCTAACTGCTGCCATTACTATGTCATTGGCAGCACAAGGAAAAGCCAAGGTCAAAAGCTATGAAGAAATCGATGCAGCCCCCGAGGAAAAAGCACGGGGTATTACAATCAACACTGCCCATGTTGAGTATGAAACTGACAATCGTCACTATGCTCACGTAGACTGTCCAGGACACGCGGACTACGTTAAGAATATGATCACTGGAGCAGCTCAAATGGATGGAGCTATTCTTGTGGTGTCTGCAGCTGATGGTCCGATGCCACAAACTAAAGAGCATATTCTTTTAGCACGGCAGGTGGGAGTTCCCAACATCGTTGTTTTCTTGAACAAACAAGACCAAGTAGATGATGAAGAACTCATCGAACTAGTGGAACTAGAAGTCCGTGAACTCTTGAGTGAGTATGACTTTGATGGTGATAACATACCCATCGTCATTGGCTCAGCATTACAGGCAGTGGAAACTCTGACTAAAAAGCCAGATACAGCCAAAGGTGACAATGAATGGGTTGATAAGATCCTCACTCTCATGGACGAAGTAGATGGATATATCCCAACACCAGAGCGGGATATTGATAAGCCCTTCCTCATGGCAGTGGAAGACGTATTCTCGATCACAGGTCGAGGTACTGTAGCCACCGGTCGTATTGAGCGTGGCAAGGTTAAAGTCGGCGAAAAAGTAGAATTAGTCGGCATTCAAGGTACACGAGAAACAACTGTCACCGGTGTAGAAATGTTCCAAAAGACTTTGGACGAAGGTATGGCTGGTGACAACGTAGGAGTGCTGCTGCGGGGTATTGACAAAGAGGGTATTGAGCGGGGAATGGTGCTTGCTAAACCTGGCTCCATTACTCCTCACACTAAGTTTGAATCGGAGGTGTACGTTCTGAAAAAAGACGAAGGTGGGCGTCACACTCCCTTCTTCTCGGGCTACCGACCTCAATTCTACGTGCGCACTACCGACGTTACAGGTACAATCGACGCTTTTACAGCTGACGATGGTTCCACAGCAGAAATGGTGATGCCAGGCGATCGCATCAAAATGACTGTACAGCTAATCAACCCGATTGCTATTGAACAAGGAATGCGCTTCGCCATTCGAGAAGGTGGTCGTACCATCGGCTCAGGTGTCGTTTCCAAAATCCTTGAGTAGCGCTATTAGGATTGTGAACAGGAGCAGAAAGGCAATAGCTTTTCTGCTCCTTACTCATCTGCTGCAGCATAGCTAAGTTTAAAGCCAAGCGGGAAATATTCCTACAAATTCCCAATTTCCATTACTATTTAGTTTTGAACCTAGAAAATTAAAAAATGGCAACGATTCAACAGCAAAAAATTCGGATTCGCTTGAAAGCCTTTGACCGGAGACTACTCGACACTTCTTGTGAGAAGATAGTAGATACAGCTAACCGGACAAACGCTACAGCTATTGGTCCTATTCCTTTACCCACCAAGCGTCGTATCTACTGCATTTTGCGATCGCCCCACGTTGATAAAGATGCACGAGAACATTTTGAAACACGCACCCACCGACGCATTATTGACATTTATCAGCCCTCTTCCAAAACTATCGATGCTCTCATGAAACTTGATTTGCCTGCAGGTGTTGATATCGAAGTGAAGCTATAACATCACGCAGATAGAGTATCAAGAGCTTTCCACAGTTACAGCAGTACCCATTATGGATGTAAGAAACAAATCCAATTCTCTTTCTTCCTGACTTGTAAGTAGGCAAAAGGCAACAGGAATAGTTCCTACTTTCATAACCTGGTGGTGAAAAACAATTTTTTTCATTGGGACTGCTTTGTTCCTGAAAGGTTTAATATTTTTGAGATGCTGGGTGAAGGTTAGTTGTTTGCTTCTTGTTCCAGAAGAAATTCGTTAAAGTAAGTAAAGAAGCGCAGTTACAGTTTTTACCAACGCACAATGGCATCCCCTTCCTCAATTGCTGTAAGAGAACTCCCTTTATTTCCACTAGAAGTAGTTTTATTTCCAGGGCGTCCTCTTCCCCTGCATATCTTTGAATTTCGTTACCGAATCATGATGAATACGATTTTGGATAGCGATCGCCGATTCGGGGTATTGATGTGGGATCAAGTTCAAGGTCAACCAGCTGCAATTGGTTGCTGCGCCGAAATTATTCATTTCCAGCGTCTGCCTGATGACCGGATGAAGATACTGACTTTAGGGCAACAAAGATTTCGCGTTTTGGAATATGTTCGCGAAAAACCCTATCGCGTTGGCTTAGTGGAATGGATTGAAGACAAGCCAACAGACAAAGACCTCAGAAGTATAGCTAGTTCAGTAGAACAACTACTGCGAGATGTTGTTCATCTTTCTGCTAAATTGACTGACCAAAAAATCGAGCTACCCGAAGATTTGCCCGATCTACCTCTAGAATTGTCTTACTGGGTTGCCAGTAATCTTTATGGAGTAACCTCAGAACAACAGGCGCTTTTAGAGATGCAAGATACGGTAGCCCGTTTAGAGCGGGAAGCAGAAATTCTCACCTCAACCCGCAATCACCTGGCAGCACGTACAGTTCTCAAGGATGCCTTGAATTAGACTTTTTGTAGTCTATCTAAATCGGATTTGGTATCACTAACCAATAGTTTGGATACTTAGCTAGAGATCCCGCTTCAAATTGGACCTTATTCCTCCATTACCAAATCAATTGATAAGACACTATAGCTGCCAAAGATTTTGAGAATTTCTGTAGAAGATGCTAATTCCTCCAGAGCAGCTTTTATTGATGTTTGAGAGGCATTAGCTTCTATATCAACGAAAAAAAGGTACTCACCGAGCGATCGCTTAGTAGGGCGAGACTCAATGCGACTCATATTAATCTCGCGTTCAGCGAATACTTGAAGCGGCTTCACTAAAGCTCCAGGTATATTAGCAAGAGTACTAAAAGCCAAAGAAGTATGACTACCACCAGTAGAAGGTTGTTTCCCCACAACTAAGAATCGAGTGCAGTTGTCGGGATAGTCATTGATAGCAGATGCCAGCACTGGTAGATTGTAAAGCTGTGCTGCCCGTTCCGAAGCAATGGCAGCTGCTGTATAGTCTTCATCCAGATAATGTAGTGCTTCCGTTGTTGAGTTAGTCGGTATTAGTTGTACTCCTGGAAGAAACTTTTCTAACCACTGCTGACATTGTGCCAGAGCTTGGGGATGGGAATAAACTGTTTTGATTGCTTCTAGAATGGAAGACCGAGATAGTAAGGTGTGTCTAATGGGCAAAACCAGACTCTGTTGAATTTTTAGCATATCCAGTTGCCACAGTAAATCTAGTGTAACCACCACACTACCTTCAATCGAATTTTCTACTGGGACAATCGCTAAGTCTGCTTGTCCTTGCGCTACTGAATACAAAGTTTGAGAAATGCTGGGATAAGGACATAATAAAGGCTCGCTACCCTTTTCTGTAGCAAGATTGCGAATGTAGGCTAAGGTAGCAGCTTCTGCATAAGTACCAGGTGGTCCTAGATGGGCAATGGATACAGACATTAGAATTTAGAGTTTAGAATTTAGAATTGGATTTGGAAAACCATTACCTCTGGGCTGTTGGTTTTGCTTGCAAGTGTAGTTTAGGGTCTTGTGCTACCCAACCTAAAGGAGAATCTTGGCGAACTTCAAAATGCAGATGAGGCTGTTCAAGATCAGGGCGTCCAGTGGAACCAACTGTTCCCAAGAAATCTTCTACTTGAACCCGCTGACCTACAATAACACTAATACTACCTAGGTGAGCATAGCGGGTTTGGCGTCCACCTTGATGATTGATCACCACCAAGTTACCATAATTACCTTGTTGACCAGCAAAGGCTACAGTTCCAGCCTCAACAGACAGTACAGAAGTGCCAGGGTCTGCTAGTAAATCTATACCACTGTGAAATTTAGATTGTTGGGAGTTAGAATTTTGCTGCCAACCATAACCTAGTGCTACTGAACTTACTGAAGGCAAAGGATAACCAGGAAATCCAGTGTAATTTTCCCTAACTGGACGTTCCCCTCTTGAGAAATGTACCCCTGGAATAAATACTTGCCTAGGCTGCTGCTGACAGCCATTCACTTCAAATAAAATATCAGCTCTGACACCATAGGCTTCTGCTAAATCTTTCCAATTAGCACCTGCAGGAGTCTGAACACGAATACCATTGAAAGGGGGAATCAAAATTGTGGAGCCAATAGGCATCGAACCTCCCTTCAAGGAAGGATTCAGCCCTACCAAGGTAGCTGGGATAAGGTTATATTGGCTAGCAATACTCTCAACAGTTTCACCAGCACTAATCTGGTGGCTCCTTAGGCGAGAGAGAGCGGGTGGTGGACAGGCATTCTCTGCGGTTGAAGGGGTTTGAACAATCAACTGAGCAACTGCCCAGAGAATGGTTGAAGCAAGAGAGAAGCGTAGATTGTTCATAAGTTATTAGTTATTGCCACCATTGGCCCAACAGATATCTGTTCAACTTTTTTGTTTATGCTATTAATAGCGAGCAAGATGCTCGGACTACATAAATTACAAGACAAAGCGATCGTGACTATACATTTATAAGTATACCTAAGCTGTTGCGGCTGGGGTCTACTGAATCGACGCTCTAGAAATTACTCATTTAAACAGACTATAAACCTGTTCCACATAATCAATTCTCAATTTTTAATTCTCAATTCCAACTGTTATCTATCTTTATGGCAGTGGTTATTGAAAAGCGCACAGTAAAATAGAAGTAACTAAACTACAGCAAGATTAATGATGGATGATGACAAGACAACATTGGACTGATGAAATGCTTGATGAGTTGGCATCAACTGTCAGTGAAATGCGAGATAGCATTACTGAAGTGCGAGATGGCGTGGATGGTTTGAGAGTAACAGCGCAAGCCTTGTTGCAAGTTGCTGCTCAAAATCAAAGAAGGATGGATTTGTTTGAAGAAGAAATAGAGTTAATTAAGCAACGACAAGCAGAAAACGATGAGAGGTTTAATGTTCTGCTTGAAGAAGTACGCTATTTGATTCGAGGGAATCAAGGAGATTAGTGCCATTGCGGGTCTTGTAGGTTGGGTTGAGGCAACGAAACCCAACACTTATATTATTTCTTGGTTTCTTATCTTTATTTTTTGAGTTTGAATTTGGTTCAACCCAATCTACATTTTATTACTATTTTCACTCAGAAGAAGCTTTCAAATTTTCTAAAACTTTAGATATCATCGCCTTCAACTGTGGAACATCTTCCTGAGCCGCTTGCCAAATAATTTCCAAATCTGTATTAAAATAATCATGAATTAGTTTATCCCGCATTCCAGCAATATCTCTCCAGGGAATATCAGGATATTGATTTCTTACCGAATCTGGTACCCGTTTAACTCCTTCGCCAATAATCTCGAGCGCTCTTGAAACTGCGAACACCTTCTCCAAGTTGCGTGAGAATGTTGAAAACTCGATACCTGCTGTAAATTGCTCAATCGCGGCAACAGCATCCAAAATATCTTGCAAATAGTCCTCGACTTGCCGTTTTGTCATAGGTAGACAACCTCTGCCAAAATCCGCTCTCCGATACGAGGCTTTAATCCACTCTTATGCACTAGATCGACCTTAATTCCCAGGTTATCACTCAGATAGTTCTCCAAATTGACAAACTTTAACAAGCTCGGTGTTTCAGAAAACTGCACTAGAACATCAACATCGCTGGTTTCAGTCTGCTCTTGTCTAACGTAGGAGCCAAAAATACCTAGCTCCCTAACCTTATAATGTTCCTGCAATACTGATTTGTGCTGCAGCAGCCATTGCTTGATCTCTTCCAAAGTTTTCACAAACCTCATCTCCCTTTAGGTAAACATAATGCGTTCGCTACGCTAACACACCCTACTGGCGTGGCAAGCTTAAAATAGTGCGTTAGAAATATGCGGTTAATTCTTGATTTATATTGGTTTCGAGAAATAATCTATTGCATCAAATTAAGCTTGTCACACCACTACAAATAGAGGCTTTGCATAAGTCCTGTTTTGCTGGATGCTTGGTTTCTTAGATGCCATAAACTCAACCCTGCAACCGACTAAAGCACTCGCAAGATACTAGGAATACTATCTACAGCATCTAAAGTACGAATTTCCTCTAGTGCTTGTCGAAAGTTCCCTTCACGAACATCATGAGTTACTACAACAATTTCAGCCAACTCTCCTTGGAAACCAGTCTGTACTACTGATTCTAAGCTAACTTTGTGCTGACCAAAGCAGGTACCCAAGCTACCGATGACACCAATAATATCTTTAGTCAAAAAACGAGTATAAAAGCGGGTAACGAGTTCCGAGATTGGAGCGATCGCACAATAATGTTGGTGAGCACAGCTTAATAGGGGATGCAATCCCTCCGTATCTCGACCAGTTTTGAGCACGGCAGCAATGTTGACAATATCCGATACTACTGCACTGGCAGTTGGTCCTGAACCAGCACCAGGACCAAAGAACATTACCTGCCCAATTGGCTCTCCTTCCACTAGAATTGCGTTGTAGACACCACTGATACTGGCGAGAGGGTAGCTTTTTGGGACAAGAGTGGGATGAACTCTCACCTGTAGCATTTCTCCTTCTGAGGTATCTACTGTAGCTATTGACTCTCGCTTTGCCACAGCCAGCAATTTAATCACAAACCCCAGTTCTTCAGCATAAGCAATATCTGCCGGACTCACTTGACGAATACCTTCACAGTAGATATCTTGCAGCTTAATTCTTCCCCCAAATGCCAAGGAAGCAAGAATAGCAATCTTATCAGCAGCATCCAATCCATCAACATCAGCTGTGGGATCAGCCTCAGCGTAACCAAGCTGCTGAGCCTCACCAAGGATATCACCAAATGAACGGCCACTAGTTTGCATCTCCGTCAGGATATAATTAGTGGTACCGTTAACGATACCTGTGATGCGGTGAATCTGATTAACTTCTAAGGACTGCTTTAGGGGTTGAATTACTGGGATACCACCTCCTACTGCTCCCTCTAACAGGACATAGACACCAGCCTGTTCAGCAGCGGTAAAGATTTCATCGCCATATCGGGATATCACTGCTTTGTTGGCTGTAACAACATGTTTACCATTAGCGATCGCTTTCAGAATTAGCGATCGCGCTGGTTCTAGTCCTCCTAACACCTCGACTACAATGTCAATAGCTGGATCGGTGACAATTCCTTCAATGTCTGTTGTCAGCACTTCTGGCGATAGGGATATTGAGCGAGGCTTATTGAGCGATCGCACTCCTACTTTGTAAATTTCGATTTCTTGTACCAATGGGTGACGCCCAGTGGGTTGTTGCAAAATTTGCGCCGTCCCAGTGCCAACTGTTCCTAGTCCTAATAAACCTATTTTCAAAGCCACTGCTGTTGTCCTGAATCCTCAAGAATTACAAATTGCTCTTGCGAGCATCTTTACAAACAATAAGCAAAGTCTACGTCAACCTCAAGCGTGGGATGTAGCGAAGCAGGCTCTCAAACTGCGTGAGTCTTTTTCTTGATGTATTATAGACTTTTTTATGCCTCTTAGTTTGGGTTTAGATGCAGTTTTACCATATTTCATACTTTTATACTAATGACCAATGACCAATGACTAATGACTAATGACTAATGACCCAACAATTTATCTCGTAGGTGCTTAATGCGATCGCGATATTTTGCTGCCTCTTCAAACTCCAATTTCTTCGCTGCTTCCTTCATTTGGGTTTCTAACTGGGAAATCAACTCAGGAATCTGTTCTAAGGGCAAATCATTTGCCTGTTCATAAACATCTTCTAGTTGCTCTGCATTCAAGCGCCGGGAAATATCTAGAAAAGCTAAAATGGCGTTACTGGATTTCTTGACAATTGGTTTAGGGGTAATCCCATGCATCCGATTATAGGCTATCTGAATTCCCCGACGGCGGTCAGTTTCATCAATAGCTTTGGCCATACTCTTGGTAAGATTATCAGCATATAAAATTGCTTGTCCTCGTACATGACGTGCTGCTCTACCAATAGTTTGAATTAGCGATCGCTCGGCTCGTAAAAATCCTTCCTTATCTGCATCTAAAATAGCTACCAATGAGACTTCTGGTAAATCTAACCCCTCCCGCAACAAATTAACCCCAATCAGAACATCAAATTTCTGATCTCGCAAATCCTGTAAGATTTCGATTCGCTCAATCGAGTTAATCTCCGAGTGGAGATAGCGTACTTGAATTGCCCTATCCTGGAGATATTCTGTTAAATCTTCTGCCATCCGCTTAGTTAGGGTAGTTACTAGTACCCGTTCTTGGCGGTTAACCCTATCTTTAATTTCCCCCAAAAGGTCATCCACTTGACCTTCTGTAGGACGTACAAAGATTTCTGGATCAACTACTCCTGTCGGGCGAATCACCTGCTCTACTATCCGCTCTTCTGAGATTTCAATCTCCCAATCCCCAGGAGTTGCAGAAACAAAGATACATTGGTTTACCTTCTGCCAAAACTCCTCTGCCTTTAAGGGACGGTTATCTGCTGCACTTGGTAGACGAAAGCCATGCTCAATTAGTACTCGCTTTCGAGCTTGGTCACCATTGTACATGCCCCGGATCTGCGGCACGGTAACATGGGATTCATCTACTACCAACAGCCAATCTTGAGGAAAGTAATCAATTAAACATTCAGGTGGTTCTCCAGCATTCCTTCCTGCCAAATGACGGGAGTAGTTTTCTACGCCGTTACAATAACCCACTTCCTGCAATAACTCCAAGTCATAGCGAGTCCGCTGCTCCATGCGTTGAGCTTCTAGCAGTTTCCCTTCTTGCTCCAATTGCACCAACCGTTCTCGGAGTTCTTCCTCAATCGCTAAGCAAGCTTCATCTAATCGCTCATCAGGAGTCACAAAGTGACGTGCTGGATAGATATTCAGAGTATCTATAGTCTGGAGAATCTTACCTGTAACTGGATCGACGTAGCGAATAGCATCAATTTCATCCCCAAAGAATTCTACCCGAATGATTCGGTCTTCATAAGCAGGACCAATTTCTAGAACATCTCCCTTAACTCGGAAACGACCTCGTCCTAGTTCTAAGTCATTACGAGCATATTGGACAGAGGCGAAATCTCGCAAGAGCTGGCGTTGATCTACTTCTGTACCTACACGCAAGGGAATCGCTGCTTTGAGGTATTCTGAAGGAATCCCCAAACCATAGATGCAGCTAATCGAAGCTACCACAATTACATCCCGGCGCTCAAACAGCGATCGCGTGGCTGAGTGACGGAGCATGTCAATTTCTTCATTAATCGCCGCTGTTTTTTCAATATAGGTATCACTTACGGGAATATAAGCTTCTGGTTGGTAATAGTCGTAGTAGGAGATAAAGTACTCAACTGCATTATGAGGAAAGAAATCCCGTAACTCATTACACAACTGAGCTGCTAGGGTTTTATTGTGAGCCAGAACTAAGGTCGGTTTGCCAATTTCCTCGATAACCTTAGCTACCGTATAAGTTTTACCAGTACCAGTAGCTCCTAACAGGGTTTGTATACGGTTGTTAGCTTGCAGTGAAGCAACTAATTGTGCGATCGCTTGTGGTTGATCGCCTGTAGGGACAAAAGGAGCTTGGAGATTAAACTGAGTCATAGGCTGAGGAAGACAAGGAGAAGGAGAGGATTGTTGCTGCTGCGGTTATTTCTGTTGTAGGTTCTGTACCATTGTGCTCTAGTACATATTTAAGGATTGGCAGGATAATACTATCCTATTTATTAATACATTAGATCTGGTTGAGGGATGACTCCCTATGAGCTGAAATCGCTGTGTCAGATGCTGAAGTGGACTTTAGAAGAAATGCCAGATGAATTTAAGGTCACATCCAGTGCGCTGGTTTTTCGACATTTGCTGGTAGAAGAGTTTTACTGTCCCCGAACGCTTTTTCAATCTGCTGTTGCTGAAGATTATTAGCTCCTCGTAGATCGGCCCTAAATAGTCTCGTCCCTCGTAAGTTGGCTTGACTGAAGTCTGCTTCTTGCAGGTTAGCATCGTCAAGTTGAGTGCCTATTAAGTTTGACCCTTGTAGGTTACTCTTGTTGAGGTATGTCCCTTGTAAGATGGCACTACTGAGGTACGCTTCTTTTAGATCGGCTTTATCAAGAAATGCCCCTTGTAGCTTGGCAAACCTTAGATCTGCCTTTTGTAGCTTAGCTTTATGAAGAGTTGTATGACGCACAATCGCTCTCCTAATTATCGACTCTTTCAAATTGGCTTCACTGAAGTTTGCACCTTCTAAGATGGCTTCACTAAGATTTGCCCTTTGTAGGTCAGCTTTACAGAGCATTGCTCCTTGCAGTTTAGCTCCACTCAGGTTTGCCTTTGGCAATTTTGCTTCAATGAGGTTTGCTCCTCGGATATCTGTATTACTTAAATCAATAACTCCTTGGTCGAGATCTGGGTTACGGCTTCCGATAACGGTAAGAGCTGCTTGAATGTCAGTGCAAAGTTTTTGTAGTTGCTGTTCACCCTCAGCTTTTTTTTCCTCCAAATCGTCCTTCACAGGAGCATTTTCCCGCACCAAAGCTGATAATACTTCCATAATTGTCCAATGATCTCTTTCCGAATCCTTAGCAATTCGTTCTAGGGCATAAATTCCACCTAAACGAATTGAAATATTATCGGAGCTAAGCTGTTCAATCGCCTTAGTAAAGCGTTCTGTGATTTGTCCCTGTTCTGCCACTTCAGCATTTTTTGTTGCAGCGATCGCGTTTTGTGTCGTGGCGATCGCATTGTTCTCCATAGCTTTAGCTCTTTTAGCTCCATAGTAGACATTAAACAGAATAGCTATGCCGCCAAAAACTGTGGCGTAAATTTGGATAGATGTAATAACTGACTTGATTGCCTGGTTCTTAAGCTCGAAAAAATCTTTTACGTCGAGGATTGATTCTTGCTGATAAATTGGAGTGAGATTCAGCCACAAAAGAAAAGGCAAAATTAATAATCCCACAACGAGAAATCCAACAACCAAACATAACAAACAGAGTTTCAGTTTAGTTAAATCATCGGTGTGATTTACACTCATGACTTCTCATCTATCAGCAAAAGAAAGGATTAATCCTAGCTAAGGTTATTGTAGCAATTCAGCTAAGAATAAACCACCTCACTCTGTAGTTGTGTTGGGTTTTGCTAACGCGCAACCCAACCTACTAGAACGTATAAAGACCTCAAAGCTCTCCATCCAGACACGAGTAATCGAATTATTGCTAAAATTGAACAACTACAAAATAATTTATCCGGCGATGTCAAAAAACTCACCAACTTTACTCCAGAATACCGCTTGTGGGTTGGGGATTATCGCGTAGTATTTGAAATAGAAGGCAACCAAGTTCTGATTTATTGCATTAAACATCGAAGTGAAGCTTATTCGTAAATTTAGCAAGACTATGATTCAACTTCGATGAAGTGGCTTTTATTTTCTCGCCCTTTGGTAGAACAATAAATTGATTTTTGAAGGTGTGATTTTTCTTCCTCTATAAAATTGTGGATCAACAAGGACAGAAAGCACTTTTCTTTGATGATATGCTCACTAAAGTTCAGAAAACATTATGATCCAAGCACTGCAATCACCGATTACATTTGACGAGTTTATTGAGTGGCTACCACCAACCTCTGAATGCCGTTATGAGTTACACCGTGGGATAATTGTTGAGATGCCAAAACCGAGAGGTAAACATTCAAAACTCTCAGGCGATTTAGCTTACAACCTAGGCACTGTAATTCGCCAAGCGAACCTGCCCTATTTTATCCCTAAAGAATGCATTGTTCGTTCTTTCGATGGTAATTCTGGGTATGAACCCGATGTAATTGTCTTGGATCAACCTGCCATGATTGATGAACCTGATTGGGAAAGTGGCTCTATCATTACCCTGGGCAAATCGATCAAGATTATTGTGGAAGTTGTGTCAACCAATTGGCGGGATGATTACTTGACGAAGCTTGGAGAGTATGAGACATTGGGCATTCAGGAATATTGGATTGCCGATTATGCTGCATTGGGTGGAAGACGCTTCATTGGCAATCCCAAACAGCCCACTTTAACGGTGTGTCAGTTGGTAGATGGGGAATACGAATTGCAGCAATTTCGAGAGAGTGATGGCATACTTTCAACAACCTTTCCCAACTTAGCACTGACTGTAGATCAGGTTTTTGCGCCAGGACGCTAAAGTGCAATCAAATTCCCTAGCTCCCCTGTCAAAGAGCACGGCGAGCTTTACCGACTGTACTAATAACGTCAGTTAACATCTTGAGGGCAATGCCTTTCCCCGGACAAATGCGTCCATCATTGCGCTCTCCTACTGAATGGAAACCCATATGGTAGGGACAAAGATTATCCCGCTGTGCATTAAACTCGTAAACCGTAGGTCCCCAGAATTCCTCACTCAGCATCCCAAGAAGCATGGGAATTAATATCTTCGTTCCAGCGGGGAAGGTTCGTTGCTTGCCAGCAAGGGTTACCGTGAAAGGTTCCGTAGCAACTCGGTGAGAGGCACTCACTGGCATAAAAAGACGAGCACATTCGAGCAAAAAAAGCTGGATTGCCTCCTCATCATCTAAGTCAAGTCTGTCCCAATATGCGGTTGCATCAATTTTATCTGTTTCCTGACCCTGATATTTTGGCAAAGACCAACCACCCATAGCAGTTTTCGCCAGGTGGAGAGGACCTTGCAATGCGGCAATACTCATCAGCGACACCATTAGTTTGGCAAGTTCGCGCCGAGTCATATTGTTGTGCTCAGGATTATTTGCTTGGAAACTGGCTAGAGCTGGTGAATTCTCATAGATATCTGCTACCTGCTCAGTAAGTTCGGGAATCTTGCCAAATCCAAGTAGATTAAGTTTTTCGAGGATACTACTGCCAGCAAAATAGTGTATCGTCCCTCTTTGGGTGTAATGCAAGTTCGTCAGGATAGCGATCGCTTCATCATTGGGATTGATCCCAAACAGAACATAGTGGAGATATCTAACCAAAAAGCCCATCAAGCCCTGTTGATCATCGTTGAAGAATGCTTTGCCAGGAGCATGAGGCATATTGACATAGTCAGCTGCTATATTTTCGAGAAGCTGTTGAGCTACATCATCGTTTTGGCGGGTGAGTGCTGCATCATTAATGAAGTAATCTTCCACACACTTGCGGAAGGCTTGATGATCATGTCCCCCCACTGCCTCATCAGAGAGCGAAAGTAGAAAAACGTTCCTACCACCGCTGTCTAGTTGAGGACCATGATCCGCACTCAGTAGGGAGGTCCCCAGACGCCAACCACGAGCTTGCGGTGAGGTGAGGGCTGTCTCAAGGGTGTGGAAGTCTCCCAAAATTACTTCTCCCGCACAGCAAAAGGTTGGACCAAAGACTTGGCACTTGGCATCCAGATAAGGAGGTTGGTTGGCGATGATTCCCTCCGTAAAGCTGATAATCGGCAGGAGAGTTTTGCTCCATACTGCTTCCGGGTTTTCTAGTGCCCACGCCTGAAAGTTATTGAGCACTTTGTCCAACAGTGTTGGAGTTCGTGTTGGGGAGGTATTTGGCTGGATAGTCATGGAACCAATTGATGAATTTTAAGAGTTTAAAAGTTTATGTAAAAAATTGTTGATAAATAACTATATTATCAGATTTTTACCTCCACGGAATAGTATTGTACGGTCAAATTTTAAGTCATGGTAAAGTCATTTGAGAAATAGACTAAGATGAGATTACACTGATTTTGTTAACATAATTTCTCAATTATTTGCACAGGTTAAAAGTATATGATTCAGCCAAACTCCACTGTTGAAGAACGCAGATTAGATGAAATTGATACTTGGATGTCAACGGGACAAGGAACAGATTTACCAGAAGTCTTACAAGGCATTTACTTTATGGATGGCAATGTCCTTCCAGATGATTGCATCACAATGAATGGTCAATGGGAACCGGATAGCCTTACTTTATCATTGCCGGTTTTTGCTCCCCTTAAATGGACATTTCATGCCTCTATTAATGGACAGATGCTTCTTAAGCTGGTTCAGCTTACCAAGCTAGTTTACGAAATCCGTTTTAAAGATAATAGCTTCAGACGTGCAGACGCAATTCCCAAAGCTTTAGGGATAGGTCTGCCTACATGGATTTTAGTTTTTGAGATGAACCAAACAGAAGATAGTGTGGATGGCAGTAAATGGGAGCGTAAAAATATTGGCTTTTTCCGTTTGATTCCTATGGGAGGATACATTCTCAGGAAAATTGTCGATCCAAAAGGACTCAAAACACCTGCCTTTGACGATATGCTCACCAAAGTTCAGGAAAAGTGTATTGTTGTTGCAAAAAACTCTGCCTAAGATACCTAAACCCCCTTGAGGTCGAGAACCACAGTTATTATTATTTATGAACCAAACTCCTAATACCCCAGAACACAAACAAAGCCTGACAGAAGCTAGAGAACTCTACCAATACAACTATACTTACATCCCACCATTAGCGATGGTAGATAAGCTGCCATCCCACGAAAATTTCTCCTTCCCTTGGTTAGTGATGGTGGGAAAGCAAGCATTCACACTGTTGAAGAATACCCTTGTTGCCAATGGTGAGCAAGCCAAGGAAGATGATGTTAAGCCTTTCTTGCAAAACACTCTCCGGAAAACTTTAGCAACAGAGGGTATCAGGAAGCGTCTCAATCTATATGGACAACTAGTGCGGTTTGTGCCCCAAATCCTCTTCCGTAATCTCCCTAACGCTCTTGAAGAAGTAGAGTCCTTCTTAAACTCTATGACAGGTTTACTGGGGAATGATTTTCTGAAACCATTATTAGGTGAACTTCTTGAGGAGCTAAAACAAGCAAACTCCCAGACCCGAGCTACTAGCCTAGAGGATTTTAATCAACTGTTCCAGACTATTGAGTTACCTGCGATCGCAAACACCTTCCAAGAAGATGAAGTCTTTGCTTACATGCGGGTTGCAGGCGCTAATCCAGTCATGATTGAGCGGATGAGCACAGTACATGAGCGCTTACCCATCACTAACGAACAGTATCAAGCAGTGATGGGGACTGATGATTCTCTAGATGCAGCAAAGGAGTCAGGAAGGCTTTACCTAGCAGACTATTCCCTCTTGGCAAAGGCAATTAATGGTACCTATATTAGGTCTATTTATCCCCATACCCAGATTCAGAAGTACCTCTACTCTCCTTTGGCGCTGTTTGCAGTACCACCAGGTTCTGATCCAAATCGGATGCTAAAACCTGTTGCCATTCAATGTTACTCACAGCCAGGAACTAACAATCCCATCATTACCCCAGCAACTGGAGAATATGCTTGGTTGATTGCCAAAACAGTAGTTCAGATTGCCGATACCAACGTCCATGAAGCAGTAACTCATCTAGCTCGAACTCACCTGTTTGTGGGACCTTTTGCGATCGCAACTCCCCGACAATTATCAAACAAACACCCCCTTCGCCTCTTGCTAGAGCCTCATTTCCAAGGCACATTAGCAATCAACAATGCTGCGCAAGACAGTCTGATTGCACCCGGTGGTGGTGTGGATAGTTTATTGTCTTCTACCATTGACAACTCTCGTGTCCTAGCTGTTCTTGGGGTGCAAAGTTATGGCTTTAACGATGCTATGCTGCCAAAACAGCTCAAAAGTCGGGGTGTAGATGATCAGCAACAGTTGCCGGTTTATCCTTACCGAGATGATGCTCTGCTGATTTGGGAGGCTATTTATCAATGGGCATCCGCTTATCTGAGCCTGTACTACACCTCTGACGAGGATATCCAACAGGACCGAGAACTGCAAGCCTGGGCGAGGGAATTAACTGCTTTTGATGGAGGAAGGGTTATAGACTTTGGTGAAGAGAATGGACAAATTCAAACCCGTGAGTATCTCATCCAAGCAACAACCTTGATTATTTTTACAGCTAGCGCCCAACATGCGGCAGTGAACTTTCCGCAGTTGGGGTTAATGAGCTATGCTCCATCCATGCCAACAGCAGGGTACATACCTGCACTATCACTCGGCTCAGATACTACTGAGCAAGATTATCTTAACCTCTTACCCCCCCTACACCAGGCTCAGAGTCAGCTTAATCTACTCTATTTACTGGGTTCGACCTATTTTACCAAGTTAGGACAGTATGAAAGTAACCACTTTAGTGATCCTAGGGTGCAAGCTCCTTTGCAAGCCTTTCAACAAAAGCTCAAAGAGATTGAAGCAACCATCGAGCAGCGGAATTTAACTCGTCCGGCTTACCAATATTTGCTGCCATCTCAAATTCCTCAGAGTATTAACATTTAATCAGTTGGGAAGAGGTGGTAAGTTATGACTTCTTACAAAGAGCATATAGTAACTGCTAGTGAACTATTGCAGCGTTATGCAGCAGGAGAAAGAAAGTTTGAACAAGCTTACCTGAGTGGAGCTAACCTACAAGGAGCAATTCTGCATGGCATTGATCTCGAAGAGTCGATTTTGAGTAGAGCTAATTTAAAGGGCGCTGACTTGCGGGGAGCTGATCTCAGTTGGGTAGATTTGAGTGGTGCTGATTTGAGTGGTGCTGATTTGCGCGGAGCCTGTCTAACGAGAGCCGACTTAAGTCAGGCAAATTTGAGTGGAGCCAATTTACTCAAGGCAGATCTGAGTTTAACTGATGTTAGTAGCGCGAATTTCAGTCAAGCAACTATGCCTGATGGAAAACTTCAACAAAGTTAAAGAAGGCAAGAAGCAAGAGTAGACACCACGAACAAAACATCACAAAAAGTGACGAGGAAGCCAACTCCAAAAAGGGATGGGAGAAAATGTCGTCCCGCCCTTGAAAGTCATTGTTCATTTATCTTTTGTACGCTTTGACTAATGACTAATGACGGGCTCAAACCCTTATTACTTGGTCCTTCGACGTGACAGGTTTCTTGACAATTTGACAGTTTTCTTGACAATCAAAGCTCTAAAGATATTACAAATTGTGTCTTTGTTTTTCAGAAATGAGACTGAGCCAACACCTTTTCCGTAATCTTCTAAATCGTTGGTCATGCATCCAATGTTGACCAGCCTAATTAAAAGTAAATTTTGTCTAATTAATTCAAGGAGAGCTCAATGCTTGACGCATTTTCAAGAGCTGTAGTTGCAGCAGATAGCAAAAATGCTCCAATCGGTGGTGGAGATTTAGCCGCACTCAAAGAATTCATCGCTTCTGGCAATCGTCGTCTTGATGCAGTTAATTCAATCGCTAGCAACGCTAGCTGCATGGTATCTGATGCTATCGCTGGCATGATCTGCGAAAACACAGGTTTGATCCAAGCTGGTGGAAACTGCTATCCCAACCGCCGCATGGCTGCTTGCTTGCGTGATGGTGAAATCATCCTCCGCTATGTTACCTATGCACTGCTCGCTGGCGATGCTTCCGTTCTTGATGATCGCTGCTTGAATGGTCTCAAAGAAACCTACGCTGCTTTGGGTGTTCCCACCACTTCTACTGCTCGCGCTGTAGGCATTATGAAAGCTCAGGCTGCTGCTCACATCAAAGATGAGCCCAGTGAAGCTCGTGCAGGCAAGAAATTGCGCAAAATGGGAAGCCCTGTTACCGGCGACAAGTGCGCTAGCCTAGTTGCTGAAGCTGGTAGCTATTTTGATCGTGTGATTTCAGCTCTCAGCTAATTGCATCAAATTTCAATACCATACCATTTTGGCAATCTGGCATTAGCATTGCGTTAGTCATGATTAGCCAACCAATGGGAAATTTAATCTAATCAAGTCCAATTTCTAGATCCTAAAGACATGAAATCAGTTGTTACCACAGTAGTTGCCGCTGCCGATGCTGCAGGACGTTTCCCCAGCAGCTCTGACCTAGAGTCCGTACAAGGTTCTATTCAGCGTGCTGAAGCTCGTCTAGAAGCTGCTGAAAAGCTAGCTGGCAACATCGACGCTGTTGCTAAAGAAGCTTATGATGCTTGCATCAAGAAGTATCCCTACCTGAATGATGCAGGTGAAGCTAATTCTACTCCTACCTTCAAAGAGAAGTGCCAGCGTGACATTAAGCACTACCTGCGCTTGATCAACTACTCCTTAGTAGTTGGTGGTACTGGTCCTCTGGATGAGTGGGGTATTGCTGGTCAGCGTGAAGTTTATCGCGCTTTAGGACTGCCCACCCCTCCCTATGTTGAAGCTCTAAGCTATGCTCGTAATCGCGGTTGTGCTCCTCGTGATTTGAGTGTTCAAGCTCTGACTGAGTACAATGCTCTTCTCGACTATGTGATCAACTCCTTGTCCTAGTAACCAGGATTGACTCTAATAGTTAGTCTTAATTGAAAACTGGGGGACTCTCAGTTCGTTGTTTGCCTCATATTAGGTAAGCTAAGGACTAAGAGTCCCCCGGTTGTTAAATCAAGACGGTAGAATATTTGTTAGGCAATAACTTTGCTGTTGTTGGCTCTACCAATATAGCAGCAAGCTCTAGTTAGAACTGGAATACTGTTCAAAACAACGATGGCACAAGAGTCTTTATTTGAGCAACTCAAACACCCTAACCCTAACTTGCGAGAACGTGCAATCTGGGAAATAGTTGAAACCCGCGATGAAAATACAATCCCTCACTTGATGTCGGTTTTGGATGAAGAGGATACAACGTACCGACGAGCTGCGGTGAAGGCATTAGGGGCAATTGGTGTGGATTCTGTGCCGCAAATAGTAGATTCTTTGCTCAACAGCGATAATGGAACTGTTCGGGGCAGTTGTGCTAAGGCACTTGCTCAGGTAGCTGCTAACTATCCTGATGTACCTTTCCCCACGGAAGGAATTAAAGCATTGAAAACAACCCTCAATGACTACAATCCCGTTGTTTATATTGCTTCGGCAATGGCTTTAGGAGTGGTGGGTTCGCCTGCTTTAGATAGCTTAGTGGAGGTGCTCAATGAGACTGATAATCCAGGCTTAGCAGTATCAATTGTTAATGCTATCAGTTCTATTGATGATGAGCAAGTTAGGGAATTGTTAACCAATTTGGCGAATGATGAATCGGCTGATGCCTATGTAAGGGAGACAGCTACCAGTGCTTTATCTCGGTTGGATATGTTGAAGTTTAAATCTTAGGCTGAGTTGAAAGAGTTTGAAGGAGTTCCCTAAGTTACCAAGATTTCTGGTAAAGCTGTTTGTTAGGCAATCAACTATTGACACACTCGGCATTTAAAGTCTCAAGTCGTGACAGCCATCTGTTGAAATGAGCGCATTTACTCCGAATTTTTGACAATCCAATTCGTTCAGCTAACTGTGGTCCGAAAGTAGATTTGGCTTTTCCATAACCAGGAAACTGAGTTATAATCCGACCTTTCTTTTTTGCATGAGCAATGAGTACCGGATTTTGCAGATAAACTTGATGTCGAGCTAATTCCTGTTTGATCAAATTGTCAGCGAATGTCTGTTCGGTTTGTCCTTCGGCAAATAGGTAAAGGCGTGCCATTAATGTGGACCTCCCCCAGTAATATTTTTCTCCCAAACTTCTCCCAGACTATACTCATCAAGCCAAGCATCTAATTCTGTTGTATTGAGCCTTTTAAATTGAGACTCTTTACCTTCTCGATCCACTGCAATGACATCTTCAGGCTCAAAATTATCTAAGAAAGAACTAGATTGAGTACTAATCAGAACTTGGGTATGGAGTGCAGCTCTGCTAAACAAATCAGCCACAATATTTAGGGCATAGGGATGAAGCCCTAATTCCGGCTCATCAACAACAATAAGTTCTGGAAGTTCATCTTCTGGCTGTAAGAGCAGCGTAGCAAGGGATATGGCACGCAAAGTACCATCTGAAAGATGACCAACCTTTTTGCAGAAAGCTCAGGGTTTCTTCGGCAAAAATTAGTGTATCGCCAGCTGCATGAAACAGCTGCATATGATAGGTATCTACCCCATTTTCAACTTCAAATTCCAGCTTTGCTTCTATCTGGGGCGTTGTTTTAGGTCCAAAGTGTAACAGGGATTGAGCACGTCCCGATTTCCCAATGTAAAATTGTAAGCGCCCATCCCCAGCCATCATCTCATTAAGCATCTTGAAGAAAGAGATAAGATTGCTCTTACCTACTCCATTTGCTCCAATCAAGATATTTAGGGGATGCAACTCAAGATCCATTGCCTTAATAGACTTAAATCCATTGAGGGTTAATCTTTGTAGCTTATTCAAAAGTCAGTCTCCCATAGATTATCGATGGGACACTCAACCCCAATCTTCTTCTTCCGATTGCCTCTCTAATTGAGTAATTGCCAAGTTAATAATCTGCTTAATCCCTGCTTCTGATTCTCTTTCTAAAGAGGCTTGTAAAGGTGCTAAAGCACTGATATCTTTGATTTTCATTAAGGACAAAGCCGCTGCTTTGCGAGTTTCGCCACTCTGATGATTAAGTAACTCAACCAGACGGGGAGCTGCTGGTTTGTAAGCTAAATTGCCCAAGACGGCTGCTGCCTCACAGCGTACTGTTTCTGATGCATCGTTGAGAGCATTGTTCAGGAGAACAAAAGCTTCTTCTTCCTCTTCATCTTGGGCAATTTTCGCGATCGCACCCACTACAGCAGAGCGAACTGACTCTGAATCAGAAGCAATCTCCCGATATAAGTACTCTTTAGCTTCTGTCCCAATAAAGGCAAGAGCCCAAGCCGCATGACCTTTAGTACTTTCTGGATGTTCTGGTGATGCTAAAATATCCAACAAAACAGGGACGGAAGCTTCTCCAATACGAGCCAGAGCCCCCACTGCTGAACCTTTAACCACTGTATCCTCATCATTCAAAAGAGCTTGGACTAAAGGAGCAACAGTTTCTGGATCCGCAATGAGGGTTAGGGTTTTAGCGCTGGCTCGCCGCACAACAGGATCAGAGTGATTGAGCAGAGCCTCAAGCAAGAAAGGAGTAGCAGGTTTACCAATCCTCCCCAGGGCATCAGCAAAACCTAACCGCACCATCCCCCGAGAATCTCCCAGACACTCCACCATACGTTGCAAGCGTTGGCTGTCACTCGAATCAAATGTCTGTTCGGCAACTTCTTGCCTAGCCGCTGCTAAAAAGTCATCTACTTGTTCTGGAGACATCAGGAGAGCGTCGCTCTGATTACTCATAGTCAATTCTTGATTAGGGAACTGCGAAAAAAGGTGTGGGGAGTGTGGGGAGTGTGGGGAGTGTGGGAAGTTTGTTTGGATACTTAGCTAGAAATCCCACGCATAATTTCGCTCACCCCTCGACCTGCTTATTTTACTCCCCCAGCCTCCCCAGCTCCCCAGCCTGAGCATGAAATGGGACATTTATTTAGAAATCCTTAATTGCTAGTCAGAGCAGCGTGGTGGTTGCGCAACTCTGTGAGTGCAGTGTCAATTTTGGTTAGTTCAGGCTTTAGTTGCTCTTCGAGTTTAGATTTAGGGAGTTTGGCTTTTTTGGCTACTTTTGTCATGTCGTTGAGCAGGCGCTCGCGATATTCTTCTAATTCAGCAATGACTTCCGCAATTGATTGAGGCGTGACTGGTTCTGCTTCGTGTTCAGTTTCTTTGGCAGTGTCTTCAGTCTCGATTGCTGTAGGTTCTAAATTTTCACTCATATCAGTTGTTTGTGTGTTTGGGTTACGTTCTTGCCTATGTTTTATTTTCTCAGATCCTGTTCCCAGTGGTACGATTAAAAACGCCCCACCTCTGATGTGGATAAACTAAATCCTACGACTCAAGCGCGTGGGTTTTGTGTACGGTTCTATCTAGCAGTGAATCTCTCGAGATGGATAAACGTTTTTTCAATCTATTTAATTTAACTGAAGACCAAGCGATCGCTCTCCTCAAAACCCCGCCCGAACAGCTTGACGCTCCAACGGATCGCTACGTTGCCGTTTCTCATCTGATCAAGTATCCCACAGAACGCTCTATTAATGCCTTAATTGAAGCCGTGCAAAATCGATCAAGCGAGTTGTACGATCGCATCACGGGGCGCAAGGCTGTGGAAAGTTTGGGACGCTTGCAAGCTAAAAAAGCTTTACCTGTCATTCGCGCCTGTTTAGGGGATGAAGATTGTTATACAGTCGAAAATGCAGTGTGGGCTCTAGGGGAAATTGGCACAGAAGATACCGAAATTTTAGAAGAAATTTCCCAATTATTAGAAAAAAAAGCTCAGAGTTACCGAACGATTATCCAAACCCTGGCTAAATTAAACTATCAGCCTGCTGTAGCGCGGATCAAAAAGTTTGTAGAATCGGATGATAAACCTATTGCCAGTGCCGCGATATCTGCTATTTGTCGCTTGACTGGAGACTATAGCCAAATACAGCAAGTAGTTGCCTTCCTTCAGCACGAGAACGTTAACGCCCGACGAGCCTGTATCCAAGACTTAATTGATGCTCAATACTATGATGCCATTCCCCAGATCGCCTGCTGTCCCGTTTCCCTTGTCTTTCGCCTGCGAGGAATTCGATTGTTAGCAGATTCTGGTACGGCGGCAGGAAAAATTAGTTCTGCCTTTGTAGAACCTTATTTAGAGCAAGTCATTCGAGATCATCCCAATGATTTGGAGCTCGTCCACGAATATGACCAAAAACCGAGCTTAGATTTTGTCATTAATGAGCTATACCATACCGATTTTGGACGGTGTTATCTAGGCAGTAAAACTCTACTGGAATTGTATCCAGAAGAAGCCCCAGATGCACTGTTTAAGACTTGGGAAAAAGAAGCTCATAATGACTATGGAGCCCACTATCATGTCGTCAAACTGCTGGGCTGGCTTAAATATGCTCCAGCTTACGATTTATTGGTAGAAGCCCTACAAAACACCATGCCTCAATTTCAAAAATCAAGGGCAGGAGCGGCAATTGCTTTAGGAAATTTAGGGGATAAACGGGCAATTCCACTCCTGAAAGAGGCTTCAGATAGTCAAATTTTTGATTTGAAATATGCCAGCTCATTAGCTTTAAAACAGTTGGAAGATAATAGGTGTTAGGTGTTAGGTATTAGGTGATTTCCAGAAAAGATTGTACCAAGATATGCCCTAGGATGCTATTAACGATAGCTAACGCACCATCGCTCGGATTTGCTGGTACTTTTTGCTAAAATCATCCACACAAAGCAGCGGCAAGCTCATTCCTTTTAGGGATAAAAAGGATAGCTGCCCGCCGCCTAGTTAGCAAGTTATTTGTATTGTTATTTCTTGACAAACAACTAACAACTACTTTTAACCAAGAGTTTTAACGGCAGTAACCTGACCACCTAAACGATAAATATCCTGCATTGCCTGATTCATACGGCTGTGAGGAACTTTGACTTTGTAAGAACTCACTCGCTTGACATCTTGGCGACATACGCCTGTGACTTCAATTTCCACAATGCGACCGCTATAATCACTCACTTGGGGAGTGCCAACTGTTGTCATTTGTGCCATAGTTTATCATCCTCCAGTAATATTCAACAGAAGATTAATCAGTCGATTTTAAATAAATTAAGTAGCAGAAACACTCAGTTCTGCTGCTTAATTTACTGGTTCAATATTTAAGCTAGCTCAGTAATACTGAGAATTTTCCCACCCTGTTTATGAATTTTCTGAACTGTTGGGGTCATCTGGTTGTAAGTAATCACGTATTCCTGCTTACTCAACCGATTCATCCGAGCATCAGCCTGAGAACTAGAAAAAACAATTAGAAAACGCTTACCAGTATTGCCGTAGTTAGCTCCATTTCCTACAGCTGGTGGCTTAATGGCCGTGGCAGCATTAGCACCTAGGGAAGTAATCAATTTAGCACAGTTATCTCGATCGCTAGTGGCAGGTCCTCTTAACAAAGAAAACATCCGATTGAAGCTTTCTGTCTTAGCGCCCTGTTGGGTGCGAATACTACGGGGATAAGGAACAATATCATCCCCAAAGTTTTGGAGATACTCCTCGCTATCAATATAGGAGTTGATTTCCGCCTCGTATCCCTGCTCATAATAGAGGGTGACGTGTTGGTTAATTTCTGCTTGATCTTGGGGAGGACGACCTAACAAATGTTTGAAATTCAGTTCGATGAATCGATACTGGGGAGAGCCAAGAAAGAAAAGGGACTGATACAAAGGAGATTGTGCCACAGCTCTGACAAAATCACGAACAGTAATCGAGCCATCCCTCAATAGAGATTCAGCACTTGCTAGACGTTGGCTGTCCATCAGGTATTCGTTGCCCAATACCTGCTTGTAAACTGCTTTGATCACTGTTTGCAAGTCATCTTCGGTGTAATTGGGACGTAATTCTAGAGGAGGGACTTCAAAAGAATCTAACCCTAAAGTTCCCGACATGGCTAAATTGCCCATAATTTTCTCCTATATATATTGAGTCCACGAGATATTGGGTTAAAGGGTAAAGGAAGTAAATGCTAATGAGACAGCAGATATCATAAACTTTACAGCCTTCTACCCTCGAACCTTGGAGCTTGCTTGTACTAAGCTAGTTCAGTAACACTGAGAATCTTCCCACCAGTCCGATGAATTTTTTGCACAAATGGCGTCATTTGCTCATAGCTGATCACCTGTTCTTGCTTACTCAGCCGATTCAGTCTAGCTACTGTCTGAGAGGTAGAATAAGTAATAGAATAACGCTTGCCTGTATTGCCGTAATTAGCTCCATTGCCCACGGCCAGTGGCTTAATGGGAGTTGGCAAGTTAGCAGCTATCGAAGAAATTAACCGAGGACGACTATCGCTGTCATTGGTGGCAGAGCCTCGCAATAAAGAAAACATCCGGTTGAAGGCTTCATTCTTCAGCCCAACTTGAGAGCGAATGCTACGGGGGTAGGGAACCGTCCACTCACCAAAATTTTGGCTATACTCGCTGCTATCAATATAGGAATCGATTTCAGCTTCGTATCCCTGTTCGTTGTAGATTTGAACATGCTCGGAGATTTCTGCCTGATCTTGGGGAGCACGACCTAGTAGGTGCTTGCAGTTTAACTCTATAAAACGATATTGGTAGGCACCGTTAAAAAATAGAGCTTGATACAAGCCAGATTGAGCTACCTTCCTGACAAATCCCCGAACGGTAATCTCCCCATTACGCAGTTGAGACTCAGCACTGGAGAGGCGCTCGCTTTCCATGACGTGCTGATTACCTAATACCTGTTTATAAACTGCCCTAATTACTGCCTGTAGGTCTTCTTCAGTCGCATTCGACCGGAGTTCTACCGGGTCAACTTCAAAGGCATCCAAGCCTAGAGTTGCTGATGTGGTTAGTTTTCCCATGGGTTTCTTTATTGATTTGAACAAAAGCTTCAATACTTAACTCTGCATCAATTACTAATTGACGCTCTAGGAATTAAGCAACAAACTCCAACTTGAGTCTGGTTTTGTCGATTTCTATCATCAGAGGGTTCGCTCCCTTTTGTTGCCAACCATTTACAAATCTTTATTTTGTGAAAATTTGTTACTTTGTTTCTCATAAATAATGACAAAGAGATTTCCTTTGTTTTACGTTCTAGCTTGTCAGTCAAAAGATTTAGGCAGTCAAAAAATTTAGGGTATCGTCCATTGCCCCTGATGCCTGTCATAGACATTCAAAACATTCAATAACTTAAGGAGATACAGACATGCTTGATGCATTATCAAGAAGTGTAGTTGCAGCCGATTCCAGTGGTTCTTTTGTTAGCGACCTAGATGGTCTCAAAGCCTTTGTTGCCGATGGCAATAAGCGTCTTGATGCAGTCAACTTTATCGCTAGCAATGCAAGCTGCATCGTTTCTGATGCTGTGGCTGGCATGTGCTGTGAAAGTGAAGGTTTGACTGCTCCTGGCGGTGGTGTCTACACCACTCGGAAAATGGCTGCTTGCCTGCGCGATGGCGACATCGTTCTCCGCTATATCAGCTATGCCGTCTTAGCTGGAGATGCTTCTGTACTCAACGACCGTTGCTTGAATGGTCTCAAGGAAACTTATGCTGCTTTGGGTGTTCCTGCTGGAAATGCTGCTCGTGCTGTTGCCATCATGAAGGCCGCAGCTGTAGCCTTTGTTAACAACACTGCTTCTCAGCGCAAAATGACCGTAACTGAACAAGCAGGAGCTTGTAATGCCTTAGCAGGTGAGGTAGCTGGTTACTTTGATACCGTGGTTTCTGCTATTAGCTAGTTTCTTCATAGTTAATTTTTGCTTACCCATTCAGTTTTTTTTGCTCAACATAATTACAAATAGGAGAATCCTAAAATCATGAAATCTGTTTTGACTACGGCTGTTGCCTCTGCTGACCTAGCAGGTCGTTATCCTAGCAGTTCTGATCTCGAGTCAGTTCAAGGAAGCCTACAACGCGGCGCTGCTCGCATCGAAGCTGCTGGTAAGTTGGCTGCTGGCTATGATGCTGTTGCTCAAGAAGCTGTTGATGCTATCTATACCAAGTTCCCCAATGGAAGTGGTAAGGCAATTGATTCAGGAGTACAAAAGTCCAAGTGTAAGCGGGACCTCGTTCACTACTTGCGTCTGATCAACTACTGCCTAGTAGTTGGCGGTACAGGTCCCTTGGATGAGTGGGGTATTGCTGGTGCTCGTGAAGTTTACAAAGCACTAGGCATTGACACCTCTACTTTTGTTGTTGGATTAACCCAAACTCGCGATCGCATCTGTGTTGGTCGTGATATGTCTGCTCAAGCAGCTACAGAATTTACAACCTATCTTGATTATTTAATCAACGCTCTGTCCTAGTAGAGCTCCGTTTTCTCTGGTCATGAGAGACGGTATTTTTTAGTGTGAAGGACTCTGTTGCTTGTTACTTGGCTGGATAGTTAAGTAATTGGCTGTGAGTCCTTCACCTGTTATTGAAGGGCTTGATTGAAATTAAGACTCCGGGAGAAAAGACTTGTCTGTTAAAGTTTGATAAGATTCAAGTTTTTTCTGAAGAATTGCTTGATTAATAACATACATTTAAAAATATGCCGATTCTAATAGTATTCATGAGGCTTTAGCATGGAAACACAAGCAATTCAAACGAGCTTGATGGAATCCTTTTCAACACAGGATTATTCAGAGCGTTCATCTTGTTTACAAGGAATCTATCGACAACTTTTTAAAGAAAACCGAAATTTAGATTTTTTTCATAATCCCAAATTAGACTCATTGTTCTTAACAGGCTCTCTAAATACTCGTCAATTTATTTGTGAGTTGCTCTGTTCGGAAATGTATAGAGACTATATTCTGGAAGTTAACAGCAACTATCATTTTGTTAGCCTTTGTTTTGAACGAGTTCTCGGTCGTCCACCGGAAAAACAAGAAAAGTATCAATGGAGTTCTCTTTTAGCAACAGAAGGACTCAGAAGCTTTGCAGAACAATTGACAGGTAGTAATGAATATAGAGCAGTCTTTGGTGAAGATACAGTGCCAACTCGTCGCTCTCTAAAGCTCTTTTCGAGTGACCAAAATCTTCCTGCTTTACCTAAAGAGCAAAGTATTAAACTCTACACAGGACCTGGCAATATCTCTCAGTATAGCGATCATTACTATGGCAGTATTCTCCGTTGGGAAGGAAAGATGCCACCTCGTCTGCTTCGCGAACTCGGTGTGGTTGTAACTGTTGCTGGTACAATTGAAATTATCCGGCTCTTGGTGACGATTGCTATTTCTGCTTTCAATACAGGTTCTTTGTGAGTTGCTATTGCCTAAGAGCATCGGATTTGGAGTCATTTTAGGTTTGGCTAATATGGGCATTCTCTGAATTATCAACTATCAGCTATTAGCCAAAAGCCAGTTGATAAGTGAGGCTCCCAGAGGGATGAAAGTTTATACAAATCTTATGGGGATATCCCATTTGAGTGTAAAGTTGGTGTTGGGTTACGAAGAAAGCTAACCCAACCTATTTATTAATTAAAAAATGGTTAACTCTTCCTCTCAATCCCCAGATCCTCTTGAAACTGAACAATTATTAGCACAAATCAACGAACAACTCGCTCAAGGAACATTTGATTCTACCAATTCTCAACTATTACAACGAATGACAGAAGCTTTGGCAGATGGGCGAGGGATGATCCGATTGGGTTTAGTGGAAGCCTTTGGTGAAATTGGTCAACCAGCCGCCCCTTTTTTGTTAGCAGCCCTCGCTCACCATCCCAATCCTGTTGTGCGGCGCTCGGCGGCCAAAGGACTGGCAAAAATCGATGAACCTCAGGCCATTCCTACCCTGATCGATGCCATGCTAAAAGATGAGGATACGGTAGTCAAGGGTTCTGCTGCCGGGGCTCTATCTCGTCGAGGAGCAGCGGCGGTTCCAGCTTTGTTGGAAATTATTGCGGGAGATTATCCCAAGACAGCTAAAGGACAAGCTATTTGGGCAGTGGGATTGATCGGTGCTGAAGCTACTGAACAACTGTATGAAGCCTTCAAATCTGAGCAAGTAGAAGTTCGCACTACTGTTGTAGGAGCGATCGCTAATATCGCTTCTTCTTCAGAAGATCGGGATGAGGGGTTTGAACAAGTTTTAATTTCCGCACTTCAGGATGAAGCAGTTGAAGTCCGCCTCGAAGCAACAACAGCTTTAAGTAGATTTCCTCCTCAGTTCGCTTTACCTAAACTTCTTCCTCTCTTGGATGATCCTAATCCAGAATTGATACGGACGGCGATTCTTTCCCTGGGGAAATTAGGAGATAGCGCAGCTTTACCACACTTACAAGAGACGTTAGCTGACGAGCGAGTGGGTATTCCACAGGTTGCCAAAATTGCTATATCCCAAATCGAAAATTGTAACAACACCTGAAATCAATAAATCAATTTGTAGGGCTGCCAACTTAACTCGAATGTAGACTAACTCTGGTTCAACAAACACCCCAGACTCTGTGCCGTATTTGAGCGCGTAAACGGATTCCAAGTTCCTAACTCTCGAGCAGGGCGACTACACAAATAAGCTCGCTCCCAATCACTCAATCCTTGAACGTGGCTAAAATCTGCGCCCTCCAGATTCTGTATCTGTTCCAAGGAGGCACCTGTCAAGTCAGCCCCCCGTAGATCAGCCAACTCTAACTCTACATTAATCAGTCGTGCATTTCTTAAATAAGCCCCAGTGAGTAACGCTCTTTTTAAGTTGGCTCCACTTAAAGCTGCTCCTTCTAAATTTGCCCCCGTTAAATCAGTACCACTCAAGTAAGCTCCCCGCAGGTTAGCACCTTGCAAATCAACCCCCCTAAGATCAGCTGTATTGAGATAAGCGCCAGCCAAATTCGCCTTCGGACCAACTGCACCAGAATTTCGATAATCATAGCCTTCTGGCCAAACGGTTTGGGAATCGTATAATGCTAGTTGCAGTTTGGCTCCATCTAGTTGTGCCCCACTCAAATTACAGCCATACAGAACAGCCCGATATAAATAACTATCCTGTAAGTTTGCCCCTTGCAGATTGCCTGAGCACAGGTTTGCCCTTCGCAAGTCAGTCCCTTGGAGATTTGCGCCACTGAGATTAGTTTGGCTTAAATTCGCTCCAATTAAGATAGCACCAGTGAGCTCGACACGCTCTAAATGCTTATGGCTCAGATTTATCCCTTCCAAATATAGATTCTTCAGACTTTTGCCTTCGAGAAGGGCTTCTTGAATATCATTGGGAGAAAAGGAAGCAAAGCTAAGGCGAGCAACTAGGGAATTCATACCAAGAAATCATTCTGAAAAGACTAACCGAATTGATCGTAGAATTTAATGAGTCATTAATTTTATTTTTAATGCTTCTTCATCAATTTTGTTAACTTTAATTAACTTAGCAATTAACTCAACAACTGAGGTGAAAAATAGATGCTCCTGACAACACCCATGACGATGATGGATTTCTTTAGAAAAAGTGAGGGGGTCTGGTTTTCTCAACGCACAGTCCATCGTTTTGACTCAGCTGGAGATGAATCTGGGGAATCCAATTTAATTATCAAGGTTTTGGACTCAGATGACCGCAGAGTACTTCAAGTCTGTCAAGAGCAAGGAGTAAATCCTACTTTAGCCAGTGGCGGAGCCAGTTTTCAGTGGCAAGGAAATTTAAGTCAAAAAGAACCTGATCCTAACTATGAAGCAATTTTAGTGGATATTCCCCATCCTCAGAATCCTCATACCGGTAAATTTTTGCGGAACAAAGGTTATGTAGAGGGAATTCCTGTGATCGGTGCCTACCAGTTTGCAGATGATGGAGTGTTGACAATTGAGACAGAATATGAACGCAATCAAGGACAGGAAAGATGTTGGTTTGTGACCAATAATTTTCGTGTGCGGGTCAGTACAGTTAAAATAGTTAACGGTGTTAACTTGATGACCTACTGTTCGGAACGCCGTTGTGTTTCTCCTTCTTTGTTAGAAGAATTAATTGAAAAGAACTGCTTGAGAGCTTCAGCTATCTGAAGGTGTTGTTGCTTGTTGGTTTAAAGATATCCAAATGCCCCCATTTATTAGCTCTCCCTCTTGGCAGGAGGTTGGGGATGGTTATCCGGAATGCTCGAATAAAACCACCCTCTGCTCCATGTTCGACGCTCCCCTGCTTCTTTTGTTCGGGTGAGCGAAATTTTGGGTGGCATTTCCATTCTCCACGTCTCCGCGTCTCCGCGTCTCCGTGTCTGCTGGCTCTTTTCCCCAACCTTTTTTTCGTTCACCCCTTTTGTTCACTCTACCTGATGGAGAACGAACGACGTTGCCACTTATTTAACTTTGCTTCTCCAAAGGCAGCCAAACGGCGGGAATCAGCAATTTTAGCTTCTAAATTGGCAATTTCCTGAGTCTGTTCTTGAACACGTTGTTCTAAGGATTGAGCCGGCGGCTGCGAGGGATAGGCAGACTCCCCTTGAGAAACTACTCCCGTAGACTGCCACTTAGTCAAGGTTTGCTCGCCGAAGGCTGCTGCAGGTCGTAACTCAGCCAATTGTTTGTGTAAAGTTTCCAGGAGAGCCTCCTGTTCCTGATACTGGCGCTGCAAGGCAGACTCAGCTTCTGATTTTCGTAACTTGGCTGGGGTTGTTTCGACTTTGGTCTTTGGTTTGAGTACCTGAGCCAGCAATTCCTGGATATCTGTGACGGGAGCCATTCCCAGAGGATTGTTGTACATGAGGGGCTTCACTAACCGAGGCTGGTTGCCTTCCAACCCAGCTTTATCACTTGTAGAGAGGCTCTTATAGAGTTTGAACGTATTAGTAAACCCAAGTAGTTTCTTACCAGTCTGGGTTCGATAACCCCGGTAATAGGGCACGATGTTCTCCCCAAAGGCATCTTGGTACTCGTCGCTGTCGAGGTAGGAATCGATTTCTGCCTCGAAGCCTTCTGTATCAAGGATCTGACTGTGAGAGAAAGTCTCAGAATAGTCATCAGGAGCACGTCCTAGAAGGTGTTTGAAATTCAACTCCATGGAGCGGTAGCGGGGGCAGTTGTCGAAAAATCGAGAGCGGTAGAGTGTTGACTTAGCTAACTGGCGCACGAACTCCCGGACGCTGATTTCACCCCGTTTGAGCTGGGATTCTGGCAAGCTCAGGCGTTCGCTCTCCATAACGTGGGCATTACCTAACACTTGCCGGTAGACAGCGCGGATGACAGTTTCTACTTCTGCTTCCGAAAGACCGGGCAACAACTCAATAGGAGCCACATCTTCAAAGGCTTGGTACTGTTGCTGCAAGGCTGGTTCCGTGTCAACATCAGTCCGTGGGGCGCTGGGAGTTACCTGAGGGCTGACGGAGGGATAGGTCTTGAGACCTAATGCTTTAGCGATCACTCGTCCGGCATCAGTCACAGGCCGAGATCTGCTGACCAAGGGAACCGGTGGTAGAGATGAGAAAGGAAGTATCGTACTGGGCTGGTTGGTGAAGAGCGATCGCTGCAAGGGAGAGCGATTCCCCACAAAGCTGGAGAGATCACTGCTGCAAGAGCCCCGCAGCAATTGGAACAGATGGGTAAAGCCAACTACTTTTCGTCCCGTCTGGGTTTTGTAGCCTCGGTAATAGGGAACGGTGTTCTGCCCGAAAGTATCTAAATATTCGTCACTATTGAGGTAAGAATCGATCTCGGAGCAATAACCCCCTTCATCAAGAATCTGGATGTGAAAGCTCAGTTCTTCATGGCTTTCTGGAGCACGTCCGAGCAGGTGCTTAAAATTTAGCTCGATAAAGCGAAGTTGGGGACAGTTATAAAAAAAGCGGTTTTGGTAAAGTTCTGATTGCGCTACGTGCCGCACGAATTCCCGCACGGTAATTTCTCCGTTTCTCAGCTGGGATTCGGGAGCGGTGAGGCGTTCACTCTCCATAATGTGAGCGTTTCCTAGTACCTGACGGTAGACAGCTCGGATAACTACTTCTACCTCTTCACCAGAGGCATTTGCTAATAGTTGAATGGGAGCTGTCTCTTCAAATAAGCTAACCCCTAATTCCGACGCTGTGCCAAGTACTGAGGGTATTAAATTAGTAATCATTGCAACATTTTCCTCCTGCAAATAAATAAAAAATCTAAATTTTGTTTAAGCTCATAGCAAGTAGTGCAAGTTGTGGTGTGTTAGAGCTTCTGTCAAGTGTCATTAGTACAAAGGACAAAAGACTAATGACCAATGGCCAACTTAAGGCGTTTCATCAAATCGGGTATTAAAACTACCGTACTTAAACCAATATTGTTTCAAGTCGTGGTGGGGAGTATGCAAGCTGGCTCTAGCTTGATAGAGCAGAATTTTACGGTGAGTTCCCATCCAAACTCGCTTGGTAGGTTCAACACAGATTAAAGTTCCTCCTAAACTGGTTACACATTGTTCAAATCGCTCAACAGCTGAATAATCTAAGGTTTCAAACAGAAAAAAGTTTCCTGAACAAATCAGATGGCGGCTGCGAATCCAAGCTTGCATTTTTTTACGAGCGACTGGAGGGAGCATTGTTCATGTGACCTTTAAGTTCCATTACAGCCAGGGAGAGGGTCAGTAATTAGTAAGTTATAATTCCTAATTCTTAATCCTTTGGGACTTCCGAAGCATAACTTTGGCGCTTTTCAAATTTCAAATGACCGGCTGTTGAACCCCACACCTGTTTATGAGTAGTGACATCCATCCCCCGGTCTAAACTGACAAAAGTTGTTTCTGTCAGTTCTACATCACTAACTAGATAGGTTTGTTTTCCACATTTTTCAATGAAACAACTATTCCCTTCAACCCTCCCACGAAACAGATTACCTTCCCGCTGAAAAACCATTGAACAGTTATAGCGGCGTTCCAGACAATCAGGAGTAATAGTTTTTAAGATGTCTGGTTCTCGTCCAGCTCCGGCATAGAGAATTGGATCTTGTAGTCCGTAATTTTCCACATAAATCTGTTCTCCTTGGTTGATAAATCGATGAACTCCTTGACGGTAGGGAGTCCAGAGGTCGTAGTCATAGACTTGCTCAGAATAAAAGCCAATTCCTGCAAAAAAATTCCAAGGTAAAGGACGAAAAAAAACGCGAATGTGGGCGTAGTTTCTCGCATCTGCAAACGCTTGTTTTTGATTACTAAAATCCCCGGCTATCCAGCGTGCTAAGGTTAGCATTAAATCTTCTTGCATTAATCTTGAAACCCTCTTAATCTTTCAAGCCTGTAAAGAACGAATTTCTGAAGAAAAAGAAGCAGTAAGGACCCCAGAGCCCGCACTAGTTTTAATTAAGGACACTCGCAAGCGTAAGTTGGGGTTAACGAACCAAATTTTTTCTTCAGCTGTTGCTCTATCGTATGCAGTTAAGAGGACAAACGTGCCATCTTCACTAAAATGATACTTGCCAATGGAAGGGATGGTTTCTGCATAACCTTGATCTCGCAGCAACCTTCCTGCTTGGGGATTATCAGGTTCAGGAATCGGCACTAAAATTGTTGTTCCCTCAAAGGTTTCTCCTTCCTCCCAATCAGACTCTCCTTCCCAACTCATACGAAATGGATTGGTGACCATTTGTGGGTCAATTTCATAGGATTTACACAAGTCGAGCACTTCTGAATCATCTTTAGCCAAAGGGACAATGTCAATAGTTGAAGTGACTTGTTCAAAGTAGCTGAAAGCTAAATTATGGGCACTGCGTTGAGAGCGCCATTGCCCTAGAGAATTCTCGACAAATTTGGTAATATCCACGACAAAAAGAGTTGTTTGAGAGGTATTAGAATTGAGTGAAAGCTTCTGACCTGGAAAGGCAGAAGGAAGTTTTCCTTTGTCCCTTTTTCCTTATGGATAAAATTAAAAATAGAGCGAATTAACCCAAAATTCGCTCTGGAAAAGTAGGAGATACTCAAGTAGGAGATTTGGGTTTGTATTATAGCAGAATTTTAGTCTGAATTCCTAGCAGTGGCAGTTACGCTAGTTACAACTGAGTAAGCTTAAACAAGCTTGCCTAACTAGCATTTCTCCTATTCTCTTTGAAATACCCGACTTCAACGGTGTAAAATTTCAGACTAACTCAGTAATGCTGAGAATCTTGCCTCCTGTTTTTTGAATGTTTTGAATTTTCTTAGACAGTTGAGCGTAGCCTACCTCATAAGTTGCGTTACTCTGCTTAGCAATAGGAGTAACTCCTGCTTTAGCTACAGCAATACAGAACCGCTTATTGGTTGAACCAGAAGCACCACCACGAGAACTAGCAACCTTAATTTTTTGCGGCAGATTGCCAGCTACTGTAGAAGTCGATTGAGCTTGTTTGCTGCTATCGCTAGTGGCGTAGCCACCGAGTAAGGAAACTGTCTGGTTAAAGACGTTATTCTTGATTCCTGTTTGGCTACTGATACAGCGGGGATAGGGGACGATATTTTCTCCAAAATTCAGGAGATACTCCTCACTCTCCAGATAAGAATCGATTTCTGCAACGTAGCCTTGTTCAATGTAAATTTGAACCTGTCGGGAAATTTCACCCTGATCCAACGGAGCACGACCAAGGAAATGCTTACAGTTTAATTCGATAAAGCGATAGGGAGGATTGCCTTCAAAAAAGAGGGACTTATACAACTCAGATTGAGCCACCATCCTGACAAAGCCCCGAACTGTAATATTACCATTACGAAGCAAGGATTCTGCACTATCTAGGCTTTGTTGGGAGAGTATATGAGCATTCCCTAAAACCTGCTTATAAACAGCGCGAATGACTACTTGTACGTCGTCTTCCGTTGCACCAACTTGCAATTCTACTGGATCGCAGACGAATCCTGCTGCTAAAGTTGCCATCTGATTTCTCCTTAATTAGTAAAGTTTGTCTTTTGAATGTACTTGCTAAATCAATGTCACAGGGAAATAATTCCCCAAGCGGCTAGGGCAATCGACACTATGCCAATAGTTAGCACTCCAGCACCAATAATGGTAATTACTGCACCTATCGTGCCCAACCATTTTGGGTAAGTAGGCAGTGCCGAGAGCCAAGGATAATCAAGTTCCCTCGGTTGGAAATAGCCGATTGCCTCTAGTTGTGTCCGGTAGTCTGAGCCATAGCGGGGCATTCGGGCGAAAGGAAGCTCTCCTTGAGGGCGTTGGTGCAAGATCCGCCGCCGTTGGTAGGGGACGGTATCAAAACTAAAGTTATTCAGATACTCCTCGCTGTTGAGCAGCTCGTCAACAAACCCTTGTAACCCCTTGGTTGCTAGAATGATCGACCAGGCCATCTTTTCCCGATCACTGTAAATGTCACGTCCGAGAATTCGCTGGACGCACATCTGGGCTAACCGATAATTGTTATTGACTTCGTAATTGCGCTGCCGGAATGGCTCAGAAAGTACTAGTCCACGAATGAAATCCCGCACAGTAATTTGACCGTTGCGTAGTTGGGATTCCAAGCCTTTTTGGCGGTTGCTCACCAACATCTGTTGCTCATTAAAAATCTGCCGATAAGCTGCCCCAATTAAATTATCCATTTCCAAGGGGGAGGGCAGGTTTTCCGTAGTGAAAATCCGGGGTTGTTCTTCCCCTAGGATTTCATAGCTGGCAACACGCTGGTTTTGGCTAGTTGGCGGGTATTCGAGTAGAGGAATTGCCATGTGTTCTGGTTTCTTAAACGAATTTTTTACCATATTGGCTCGTAGTTGGGCTTTAGCACTCTCTAGTTAAGACTTGGGCACTAAAGCTCAACTACGAACCATTTGTTGCTTAGCAATTAGCTGTGGTCACTTTATGCCACCTCAGTGATACTGACAATCTTGCCGCCAGCTCGATTAATCCGTTGGATTTGTGGGGTCATGCGATTTCCAGGGACGATGTACTCAGTAGTACTGACTCGGCGCGGGCAGTCAAATTTCGATCCTGTGACCAGAATCTTGAAAATCTTGTCTGTAGCATCCTTATAAGGTGACAGACGACCTCCAGTTGTAGGAACAGCTGGTTTGGTAGCGCTGTTGTTAGCAACATCACTAACTAAACGAGCTGCAGAAAAGGCACTATCTACCCCGGCATATCCCTGATACAGGGAAAGGGTGCGGTTGTAACCGACATTCTTCTGTCCTACCTGAGTTAGAGCACCTTGATAGTAAGGCACAATATTTTCGCCGAATTTCTCCTGATACTCGTCACTGTCAATATAGGAGTCGATTTCCGCATCATAGCCCTGCCCGACGCACAGGCAAATATGCTCAGAAAGTTCCGCTTGGTCGGTAGGAGCGCGACCTAATAGGTGCTTGCAGTTAAGTTCGACAAAGCGGTAGGGAGCGCAAGATTCAAAGTAGCGGCTGCGATAAAAGTCAGATTTAGCCACAGCGCGGACAAATTCTCGCACGCTTAGGTTGCCGTTGGCTAACTGAGACTCAGCAATAGCTAACCGCTCGCTTTCCATAACGTGGGGGTTACCTAAGACTTGCTTGTAAACTGCTTGAATGACCGCTGCCACTTCATCAGGATTTCTTGACGGGCTAAGTTCTACTGGGGCATCTAAAACGACACTCATTGAAATTCTCCTTAAAACAATCTTTAATCCGAGTTAACAGGCAGTAATACTAGAAATTACCCCGCCAGAAGCGTGAATGCGCTTATATTCTTGCGATAGTTTGTCAAAGGGCACAAAATAAACCTGGTTGCTGCGGCGGAACCTGGAGACGCGACGAACCTTGCCTGGAGAGCCATAGCCAGTGACTTCAATGCGATAGACTTTGCCCTCTTCGCCAGCACCAGCACCCAAGCGTGTCCGTGCCCCAGCCGAGGTATCTTGGAAAGACCAACCATTTCCAGCTGACCCACCAGAAGGAGGAATCACTGCTAGGGGAATCTCTTGGATAACGTACTTGTTCAGCACAGGGCTTTTTCCAGAAAGGCTACCTTTGAGGTCACTGCAGGAAGCTCCCCGCGCCAGAGCAAACATGTGAGTGAAGCCCACCATATTTTTGCCCGGTTGTGTCTTATAGCCCCGGTAGTAGGGGGCGATGTTTTCTCCGTAGGCGTCCTGATATTCGTCGCTATCAAGGTAGGAATCAATTTCTGCCTCGAACCCTTGAGTATCTAGGATAGTGCTGTGAGCACGCATCTCTTCTAACCCATCAGGCGCACGACCGAGAAAATGTTTGAAGTTGAGTTCAATGAACCGATAGCGAGGACAAGTATCAAAGAAACGGGAACGGTAGAGGTCAGATTTACCCACAGCCCTGACAAACTCACGGGTACTCAATTCTCCCCGCTTGAACTGGGATTCAGGAATTGCCGCCCGTTCACTCTCCATGACGTAGGCATTGCCCAGAATTTGTCGGTAGACAGCACGAATGATGCTTTCTGCTTCTTCGTCCGAGCGACCTGGGATCATTTCCCAAGGTGGGGTTTCTTCAAATAAGGCGACTCCCAGTTGGGAGGCTGGTCCAAAAGTCATAGGAAAATCATCTCCTCTATGCTGAATGAAGTTTTGTGGCTTGCGTCTAGATTTAGTTGAGAAAATTGAGCAAACTTAACAAATTCCCAGTACAGAAACTGGTGAAGAAATCGGAAAGAAATCGGAAAGAAAACCGAAATACGAACCACTGTAGACAACAGGCTCCAAGGATAAATATGCAACCTGACGAGACACAACCATTAAACTTTGCAATATAAGTTTACAATTTTGCCCGCAGTCGGACCCAAATGACTTTTTTGCAAAGTTCTCTAAAAACTGAACCTTTTTTTGCTAAATTTGAACCTAGAAGCACAGAGACAGGATGAGGATTCTTTTAGTTGAAGATGATAGCCGCTTGGCTGAGACCTTAGAAGAAGCCCTAACTGACCAACTCTACGTCGTTGATTGGGCTTTGGAGGCAGAATCGGCTCTAGAATATATCAAGGTGAGCGATTATGACCTTCTGTTGCTAGATGTCATGTTACCAGAACTCGATGGCATCAGCTTTTGCCAACTGTTGCGATCGCAGGGCTATCAAATGCCCATCTTGATGATGACTGCCCGCGATACAGTCAGTGATAAAATTTCTGGGCTGGATGCTGGCGCAGATGATTATATTATCAAACCCGTTGATTTGGGAGAGTTATTGGCTCGCATTCGCGCCTTATTACGTCGGGGCAGGGCATCCTTGACTCCAGTTTTAGAGTGGGGAAAATTGCGCCTCGATCCGAGTGCTTACGAAGTCACCTACGCTAACACTCCCATCCACCTAACTCCAAAGGAATACTGTATCCTAGAGCTGCTCTTACGGCATAGTCACCGCCTCCTCAGTCGTCGGGCTATTATCCAACACATTTGGCCAACTGAGGAGACTGTAGAAGAAGATACGGTTAAAGTCCATTTGAGAAGCTTGCGCCTGAAGCTAAAAGCAGCAGGTGCCCCAGATAATTTGATTGAAACAGTTCATGGAATGGGTTACCGTCTGAGTAATATCAAGTCTGTATAAGCGACTTCCAAACCCTACCTAACACCTAATGTCTGCAAGAAGTCTAATTGTGACAGTTGTGCCTCTTCCAGCTTGACTGGTGATTTCAATGCTACCCCCATGTAAGTCCACACACTTTTGAACCACTACTAATCCCAGTCCGGTTCCTTCAATATGACGGACATTTTTGCCCCGGTAAAAAGGCTCAAAGAGTTGTTTTTGCTCCTCGGCAGGAATGCCTAAACCGCGATCGCGAATCTGAATTTGGACGCTTTGTGCTTCAAAGGTGAGAGAACATTGAATCTTTCCACCCGTTGGTGAATATTTAATGGCATTAGAGATAATATTGGCAAAAATAGAGCGCAATAACTTTTGATCAACATAGACAACAGTATTTTCTCCTCTACAAGCAAAAGTTAGTGTATGCTGAATACCTGCACTTAGTTGCATCTCTTCAAGAAAATTACGACCAAATTTCTCTAGGTCGAGCCATTCGGGATTGAATTCCAATTTGCCAGTTTCAGCGCGATTAATCGTCAGAATATCATCTAAAAGTTGAACCATATTTTTGACCGAATCTTGAATTCGGCGCAGATTTCTCTGTCGTTTTTCGGGATTTTCCCAGGCTTTTGGAGAAGTTTCTAGCAGTTGAGACGCCGCGAGGACAGTACTTAGAGGTGTGCGAAATTCATGGGAAACCATTGAAAAGAGGCGGGTTTTCAGAGCACTCAATTCTTTCTCTCGCTCCAAAGCCAGCCGTACTTCATCTAGTCGCTTCCGTTCAGTGATATCTCGGGAGTTCATGACAATTGTTGGTGACGAGTCACTGTCAACCAAGGACTGAGCTGTTTGGCTAAAGCTAAGTGCCTTTGGTAACGCTTCAAAGGTGCGCCATTGTCCATCCTGATGGCGGCGGCGGAATTCAATAGGGTGAGTTTCCTCTGAATTAGACAGAGCCTGATTGAGGATAGGGTAGATATTGGCTAGGTCATCGGGATGGATGTAGGCAAAAAAGTTCTCACCAATTAAATCTTGGGGTGAATAACCCAATACCTTCTCTACTGAGGGATTTTCATAGTGAATCGTTCCATCGGGAGCCAGGATGGTAATGATGTCCAAAGCATTTTCGATCAGGGAGCGAAAGCGTTCTTCACTCTGGCGCAAAGCTGCTTCTGTGCGCCTGCGCTCGGTGATATCTCGCTGCACTGAAATCCAGTGAGTGTAGTGACCCTGCTTATCTGCAACTGGCACGATGCCGAACTCAACCCAAAATTCAGTGCCGTCTTTACGATAGTTGATAACTTCTACAGTGAAGGATTCCCAGCGAGAGAGGGCAGAGCGTATCCGATCAAGCGCACCGCGATCTGTTTTCGGACCCTGGAGGAGGCGGGGCGTTTGTCCCAACACTTCTTCCAGGCTATAACCAGTCATGGTGGTAAATGCCTGGTTGACATAGAGGATGCGGGGACCGGGAAAATCGATAGGCTCAGCTTCTGTAATAATGACAGCATCATTGGTGTTGACAACTACTGATTGCAGTAAGCGTACTTGTTCCGAAGTGCGCTTCTGTTCAGTAATATCAGCCACGACAGCCACCAATCCATTAATCTTATCCTCATTGTCAGTCAGGGGAGCTGCTGAAAAGATGATATCAATGGGAGAACCGTCCTTTTTGCGGCGACGCACTTCTAAGCTGGGGGGCGCAATTCCTGCTAAAATGTCTCGCCAGATAGCTTGATAGTCTGCCCCGTCTTCATCAGTCATGACGGGGTTGGGACGATCCAATACTTCTGCTTCTGTCCAACCAAACATCCGCTCGGCAGCGGGGTTCCAGATTTTGACCCGTTCTTGCAAGTCAAGGGTAAAAATGGCGCGAGGAGAAGCAGAAATCAAAGAAAGCAGGGTTTGATTAGTATGGCGCAAAGCATCGTTGGTTCTTGCTAGTTCTTCAGTACGCTCCTGCACTCGGCACTCTAATTCAGCATTAAGTTGTCGCAGTTGTTCGTAAAGTTCCGACTGCTGGATAGCGATCGCTACCTGAGTCGCCAGTTGCTTCATCAAGTCAATTTCCCAGGACTGCCACTGTCGGGTAGCACTGCAATGATGGGCAATGAGTAGCCCCCAGAGGTGAGGATTGGCTTCTTCGTTGTTTCCTCCTCCTCTAGAAGTGAGAGAGGAGGGCAATTCACCTTCTCTAGTTTCTGATGGATGGAGTTCCCGTCTTTGTTGGATAATAGGAACAACTAATTTTGCTTTGACACCAAACTCAGAGACGAATTCTGCCAGACAAGGCTCCACATCTTCAGAGTCGATGTCAGTGATAGCCCGAATCTTCCCCTTGGCATAGGCTTGGTGGTACTCTGGGGGGAAAACTTCTGGGGGAAATGTTTGACCTAAAATCGCCGGATACTCAGGTAGAACTGCTTCTGTAATGGCACTTCCCGTCTTATCTCCCCAAACACGATAGATTAATACGCGATCAGCCAGGAGAAATTGCCTGACATCTGAGACCGTAGTATTGAGAACTTCCTCCAAGTTCAGAGATTGACGGATGTGTTGGGCAATTTGGTTAACTAGCCTTTCCCTTTCAGTTTGCTGTCGCAAGCTCATTTCTGCTTGGCGACGCTGGGATATCTGCCGTTGCAGGAGGTAATAAATGGTTAGGAAAACCGTACCCGCCAAACCAATACCAAGGTTCAGAGGACTCAGAGATTTCCAAATCGAAAAATATCCCATTTCATTAAATGACAAATGACAAATGACAAATGACAAATGACAAATGACAAATGACAAATGACAAAATATTACTTGTTGATCAAGATCTTTTGCTCCAAGTAACGTTCTAAATCGAATAAGAAGCCGTGAATGTATTCCTCCGTCCACTCTGCCCCATACAATCGTTTAAACATTCCTCGCGCTGGATCTTTAGCTGCCCTATAGCCAATGTAGCGCAGCTGGGCATTTTGAATATCTTCTAGGCTTTGGCGATCGCTAATTGGTTTAGCTGCAAAGACAAAATCTAAATAAGCACCCAGATACTCCTTAAATGCCTCAAATACCCGCGTTTGAACTAGTTCTGTTTCTTTAGGGCGAGTCCACAAAAAGGCTGGGGAAAAGAAAGGTTTTGCTTCTTCCGGGAAATCTCCTCCCCAGGGAAGATCCTCTAGGTAAGATTGAAAGATTGGTAGGATGGGGTCGCTATATTTCTCCTTGTAAGCAGCATCATGAAAGAGCGGCTGCATATCTAAAGCAATTAGGTGTCCTCCCGGCAAGGTAACTAAATCCGCCCCAAAAAAAGGCAAATCATAGTTTAACTGGGGGAAGATGACAAAATTAAGAACTTGTAGAGAATTTCCTCCCTGAACATGCGCAGCTCGAATTTGCCTCAGTTTCGGGGATTTAAAGGCATGGCTAGTGGTTATAACTGTTTGTTCCCGTTTGCCTTTGCCTGTTATAGCTTCTTTTCGCTCAAACCCTTCAGGAATGGGATAAGGACTTAGAGCTAGTTGCTCTTTGAGTAAGGGGAGGGCATAGTCTAAAAAGGGTTGGTAGAGCGACATAATTTAAGTAATAAGCGTCTAACGACGCAGGGAATAGGGAATAGGGAATAGGCAACAGGCAACAGTGAAGAACCTACTTTCATAACTTGGTGGTGAAATTTTTTCATCGGGACTGCCTTCTTGCACTAGCTTCTTAACCTGTTGCCCTGTAACTACATTTACTAAGTAGGGACAGCTACAGGAGTGGCATCTTCAAACAAAAATTCATAGAGGAATTTTTCTGACCATTCATGACCAAAATAGCTTTTAAATAGCCCAGAAGCTGGATCTCGTTCAGCACTGTATTGGTCATAATCTTTCTGAGCTTTGACGATGCGTTCTATTGCTTCTGGTTCTGTTGAATGTTCAGCTTTTTCTAGCAGTTGCCAGTATAACTGAATATATTCTTGATAGGCAGGTAAAAGTCTATTAACAACTGTTTCAGGATCAGTTTTAGCGAACAGTAGGTAAGGAGAAAAATACTGATTGGCATCGTAGAACTTCATTGGTAAATCTTGCGCTAACTCGTTATACTTATCTCGAATTGTACGCATTGGCTCGATGTATTTTTCTAAATACTCTTGATCGCGAAACAACGGTTGGAAGTCTAAAACAACTAGAATTTTTTTCTTGCCAAAGGCTAAAAAATCAATGCCTAGTAAGGGCAAGTCATAGTTATGTCTTGGATAAATGACACTATTAAAAATCTGTGCCATTTTTCCAGCGTTGATGTAAGTGTAGCGGATTTTGCGGAATTGGGGACATTCATAGCACCAGCTTTCTATCATAGCTGGAGTTTTTCCACGCTGGCTAACTTGAAATTCTAATTCGCTGGGAATAGGGCAACCCCGTAACTCGAAGCGAGTGAACAGTTCTTTTTCTAAGTAGCGGAGAAAAGGCTGAAACATAGGTTCATTTCGGAGTAGGCTAAGGCTTCTCCAAAGTTTAAAGATTAGTTAGAGATTCAGTCTCATTTTTAAGTTATAAAGTAATACTTTGTAATATTTTAACTTATGGAGAGTTCGGACAAGCAAGTTTCAGAGGCTTACCTCGACTGATGGGCTCTCATTAGAGAAAAATGTCATACATAACTGACAAGATGCCAGTTCCACAATTGATTTATTGATTTAACCTATTAAGCTTTACGGAATGGGAACTGGTCAATAGGCTCACAGTCATCATACATTAAGGTCTGGAAAAATCTCCTTTGATGCTACCTGTCATTAAAGGACTCATGTGAGTGGTGTGAGTGGAATGAAGCTGAGACTAAACAAGGTAGTAACCCATTGGTGGCAATCTTTTGAGAAGCAACCAACTCTGACTTGGAGTTTGTCGGTGCTCTGGTTGCTACTGATTGGCTGGTTGGCTTTTTTGTGGAATTTGGGAAGTACAGGTTTGGTGGATGAGACTGAACCTCTGTTTGCAGAAGCGGCTCGCCAAATGACGGTGACAGGGGACTGGATTACACCCTATTTTAATGGTGAGACTCGTTTTGATAAACCGCCATTGGTCTATTGGTTGATGGCGATTGGCTATAAGCTGATTGGTGTGAACGAATGGGCTGTACGACTCCCCTCAGCCCTAGCGGCGATCGCATTGATGGTGTTGAGTTTCTATACTTTACGATATTTTGGGGTATCCCGTCCTGCTGCTGTATTTCCTGTAGGGGATTCTGGTAAACAAAACCTGACTAAAGTCGCCAATCTCCAGCGCCAACTTTGGCTAGCGGCTGGGATGGGTTCAGCTATGATTGCCTTAAATCCCCAGACTATCGTTTGGGCGAGAACCGGTGTTTCTGATATGCTGCTCAGCGGTTGCATGGGCACAGCACTGCTCGCCTTTTTCCTAGGATATGCCCAAAAGGAACGAGAACTCAAGGAAGCAAAACAACAAAATTCCTCCCCATCTCCTCACCTCTCTATCCCCTCTTCAAGTTGGTATCTAGCCTTTTACTTCCTAATTGCTCTAGCTATTCTTGCCAAAGGACCAGTGGGTATTGTACTACCAGGGATAATTATTGGAGCCTTCTTGCTTTACCTAGGCAAATTGCGAGAAGTTCTAGGAGAGATGGGGATTATTAGGGGTATCTTGCTGATTTTAGCTGTAACATTGCCTTGGTATGGACTAGTAATCGCAGCTAATGGCAAAGCCTACATCGACTCGTTTTTTGGCTATCATAATTTCCAACGTTTCACTGACGTTGTTAACGGTCACTCTGCTCCCTGGTATTTCTACTTCCTTGTAGTACTAGCAGGTTTTATACCCTGGTCTGTATACTTACCAATAGCGATCGCACGGTTACGGTTTTGGCAGCGAGAAAAATGGTGCTCTTCTCCCCGTTCTACTCATTTGGGTTTATTTGCCCTATTCTGGTTTGCCGGGATTTTTAGTTTTTTTACCATTGCTATCACTAAACTACCCAGTTATGTTCTACCCCTGCTACCTGCTGCAGCTATTATGGTAGCTCTGTTGTGGAGTGAGGAAATTACTAGTGAAACAAAAGGACAAACTCGCTCATTGCCTCTGCTACTAAGTGGCGTGTTCAACTTCCTCTTGTTGCTAGCTCTTGCTGGTGTCATTTTATCTAGCCCTGATATCATTGGCTATGACCCAGCTGTACCCAACTTGTCTGAGATCCTTCAACAGTCGGGTTTAACTGTCCAAGGTAGCTTTATTTGGTGGGTAACAGCAGTTGCGGTGGCACTGTTGCTGTTAAAGCGCCGTCATTGGCGTTGGCTGTGGAGCGCTAACTTTGTAGGATTTGTGGCATTTTTAATCTTTGTTATTACACCAGCTTCCTTCCTACTAGATGAGGTGCGTCAGCAACCTCTGCGGGAACTTTCCCAACTTGTCACTCAGGTACAACAACCTGGAGAAGAGCTGCTTATGATTGGTTTTCAAAAGCCTAGCGTCAGTTTTTATACTCAAAGGTTAGTAACTTACTTTCGCTTCGATGAGATGGCAATTTCCCATATTCAACAAATAGCCAAAACTCAACCAACTCCCCCCTCAGTTCTCATTTTGAATCGTCCAGGAAAAATGCTCGAAACTCAGCTACAACCTGATGAATACGAGAAATTGGGAAGTTCTGGGATCTATCAACTTCTTCGGGTTTCTAAACAAGCTCTGGTTAATTGAACTTATTGTCGAAAACTTTACTCCCAATTATGTTAAATCTGGCATGATGAAAGATTATATAGCTGATTACGAATACAACACCCTAGAGTTTTACAGAAAGAATCATGGATTACAGCTTTACTACAATTGGGCAGGGGACATTTGGTGGATAGAAGAACCAGGTAAGCCGAAAGAGAAATTGTTCTCGATCATTGGCATGAATGCTACTAAAGTATTGCTTAAGCCGCATCCTGAGTATGGCGAAGTAGGATATCGACTCAACCGGGAAATAGGATTATTTTGTCACCCAGAAACCAAAGAAATTTTACATTACTGGAAGCCAAAAGTAGGTAGTCAAGAAGTACCAGTTGTGCATATTACTAACCGCATGGTACAAGGGTCAGTACGCCCCAGGAAGATCGTTATTCCTAAAAACTCTGGATATGTGACTAAGGTTAATGAAATACCTTTGGAATATCCACATCCCTTGGCTGGAGACGAAAAATATAAAGACTATTGCCCTGGGGAAACTTTCAAAGGAGTTGAGTATTTCACCTCTAGTTTTTCTCGACCTGATGTAAAAGGAGCACCACCTGCTACCTGGGCGAGAGATTGTCCTTGGATGCCTTGGATGAAGTTAGGTTATGGTCATCCTGCTCAATTGAGGTATGAAACTACTATAGCTAGAGTTGAGTCATTTGAGCAGCTCAATCCCAAGTTAGTCAAGCTAGTAAGGGAAAAATTACCCATCTATGAATTTACTCCCGATAAGTGTAACGAGCCTAACATGACAAGTATTCTTTACTTTAAGAAGCATTTTGAGTTGTACTTGAAGGGAGAAGTGTTCCCAGTAGAAGAAAGTGAATAGAATTTAGAATTTAGAATTTAGAATTTAGAATTAATTTTCGGTTAAGTTCTCTCTTGTATCTCCATCTCCCCACACTTCTTGAAAGCTAACCCTTTCCCTCATGCCAAATCGAACAGCAAAATCTCTGCATCTTTTGTCGCCTCAATCACCACATCAGTTTCCTCACTGAGTGCTGCACCGTCACCTTCCTCTAGGGGAAAACCATTGAGGGTAATTTCTCCCCGTGCTACCTGTACCCAAGCATGACGTTGGGGTTCTAAAGTATGAGAAATGCGATCGCTTGGATTTAAAACAGCAGCATACAAATCCACATTTTGATCTATTATCAGCGCTCCTTCTCGTCCATCTCTAGCCGCAACTAACTGTAGATTACCCGAGTTTTTTGCTAACCCAAAGTTGTGCTGTGCGTAGCTTGGTAAGTTTCCTTGAGTTTCTGGTAACAGCCAAATTTGTAAGAAGTGAACTGGTTCAGTATTAGAGTGATTGAATTCACTGTGCAGGATACCAGTACCAGCACTCATCCGCTGAATATCACCGGGTTGAATCACCGAACCATTACCAATACTGTCTTTGTGTTCCAAGACTCCTTCTAGCACATAGGTGATGATTTCCATATCTCGATGTCCATGGGTTCCAAAACCAGCACTGGGGTTGACTCTATCCTCATTAATCACTCTCAAAGAGCGAAATCCCATATAGTTGGGGTTGTAATAGTTAGCAAAGGAAAATGTATGGTAACTATCCAGCCAACCATGATTAGCATGTCCTCGTTCTTGAGCTTTCCGAATGGTGAGCATTTGTCCTCCTAATTTACTTTTGAAATAGATATTATTTGTCCTTTGTACTAATGACAAATGACCAATAACTAATGACAAATCTGTATATCTAAACTTTATACTTAATACAATTAAAATGTGAAGTATGCACTTTTTAGTAAGATAGTACCCAAAAAGATACTATGGAAGCTCAAGCAGTAAAAATTAAACGGGCAAGTTGTCCAGTGGAAATAACTCTTAAGGTAATCGGTGGACGCTGGAAGGTTTTAATTCTGCGGGAGTTATTTCAAGAAGTGAAGCGTTTTGGGCAGTTACACAGAGCTTTACAGGGGATTACTCAAAAAATGCTTACCCAACAACTGCGGGAAATGGAGTCAGATGGCATTGTTCATCGGGAAGTGTACTTGCAGGTTCCCCCCAAAGTAGAATATTCCCTAACTCCTTTAGGTGAGAGCCTTAAACCGATTCTGGACTCAATGCACGAATGGGGTATCAAGCAAATAAAACTTAGATAAGCAAGCGCTTCTGGAAAGCGCCCGACGGGCGCGGCAGCACCCCCTATGAAGAGCTCCTGAGGAGCGCTTCGCGCCCCCAATTGAATGGGAGAAACAAAATCTTTTCCTCTTCCGAAGCTCCCTGTTCCCTGTTCCCTGTTCCCTACTCCCTATTGCCTATTGCCTTGTTTCTTCATTGCTCAACAAGAGTCCAGAAATAACCATCTGGAGCAACAAAGGAAAAGCTACGTTCTCCGAATTCATTGACACAAACGGAAGTAATATTCTTAGCAGTACTTTTTCTTACTCGCCTATGGTAGTCGGTGATATCCCGAACAACATAGGTATAGAGACAGACGCCGAGGCTACCTGGGCGTGCAAGTTCGTGAACATCTTCTACCGGAAGTGCTTCAGGGTAGCGAATAACTTTGAGCCTACCAGAACGCACCTTTTGCATATCCTCTTTGGAGGACCGAGGATCGTCAAAATTAATGCTGTAGTATTCTTCACCTGGGTTAATTTGGAAGATGTCTCGTCCAGTTTCAGTTCCTTCATAGGTACTCACCCACTCTTCGTCATTAAAGCACAATAGACCAAGCACTTCGTTATAAAAGCGTACTACTTTCTGGCTGTCGTCCTGAATAATGATTCCTACGTGAGTAAACTGGCTGGTACGTAGCGGAGCATCTGGAGCAATCTTGCCGTAATTGGGTAACTGGTAGTTGTAGCGTTGAAAAATAAATTGACGAGATTGGGGACGAATCAGCATCATTTCTCGAACCCCGATTGGTTGGTCTATGAAGGGTTTAAAGGTTTTACCTGTATCATAGATAACGTCCCACATGGGGCTTAAAAAATAGATTTCTTGTCCAGAGGCTTGAGCAATTTCCGCATGATTAGCGATCGCCAGAACATCATCACTCATCATTGCTCCCCAGCGGTTGCCTCGTAAACGCATTTTGCGCATCTGGAGTCCTTCGTTTGTCGGCTGATCCCAAACCATCAGTCGAATCAAACCGTGATCGGAATCTTGATGATACAAGCGGATGGCGACGAGTTGCGATCGCACGCCGTAGAGTGTCTCGGCTTGTTCTGGGGAAAGTTCTCCTTGTACTCCTTTGTGAAAGCCAAATTGTTCCCAATATTTGAGTGCTGAGTTGGGTTCACTGGTACCGATACAGACTTCGTATACGCCGCAGATCTCTCCCCTGTTAATAGCAGATGCAGTGTTGTTTGTCATTGGTCATTTGTCATTGGTCATTTGTCATTGGTCATTTGTCATTAGTACAAAGGACAAATGAGAAAAACTATAGCAGTTCTCGCATTCGTGAGGTACATCTCCTATTCCCCATTCCCCATTCCCCATTCCCAAAAACCAAGAACTTTGTACTTCATCTAAATGAGAAACGCTATATATCATTTCTATTGTTCAAAGAATTGTAGATTAACTCGGTTGGGTCCTTCTACTATGATCGCTTTTTCTTGATTGCTAGAACAGGTGACTGGACCGGATATGATTTTAATACCGTTGTTTTGAAACTTTTCTATCAAGGCTGAAAGGTCATCAGTTTGAAATGCGATCGCAAATAATCCGAGGTTGGGAGGCTTGGCTACTTCGGACAGGTACTCACCTTTTACCGAACAGTGAATAAACTCCAAGGGAGGGCTATTACTTTCCGGCTGATTGATAAATGCCATCCTTGATTGGGTTCCAGCGGGCAGGTTAAGGATATCATCGATCATCCCTTCAGGTAATACCTTGTCAAAAACTTTGTTTAGCCCAAGAATATCCACATAAAACTTGGTAACTTCTTCCATATCAGCAACCAACTGAGAGGAATCGAGCATGATTCCGAAGTCACCTTTAATAACTGGCTTCGGTTCTGTTAAGCGCTCAATTAGTGCGATGGGAGTTTCGTTGGGACCTACCATAATAGCTTCTTTCACGGTCACAGGTACCCAATTAGGAGTGTAGGTTATGGGAGGACAAATAAACTTATAACCTTTTTTTTGGAAGTAATGGTAAGCAGCATCAACATCTTTAGCCCGAAAAGCGATCGTAAATAAACCGTAGTCATGTGTATTAGCATCGGAGCGAATAAATTTGCCACAATTGGGTTTAAATTCAATCAGCTCTAATAAGGTTGTCTGTTCGTCGTTTTTTAGGCAAACAGCTCTAGCAGTTGTTCCTTGGGGTAAATTCCATAACTGCTCGATTGTTTCAGCATCAACCGGATAATCTGCCACGACGGACATTTTGATAATATCTCGGTAGAACTCCAAAGATTCACTCAAATCGCGAACGCCGATCAAGATTCGAGCAATTCCATTTTTGATCATGTTTCAACCTCAAGGTTAATAGGATCATTATTGAAAAAGTTAGAAGCTGAAGTATAGGATTCTTCTTGAATAATCACATGTATACTCGTTTTCTCCGGCTCCTGATTCGGTAAGATAAGCGTAGGCTTATTCTAACTGTAACTGTTTTTATGGTTAAAGCACCCTCCCAGCATTTGACAATTCCCCCCCTAGAAAATGGCGATCGCTTAAATCGTTACGAGTTTGAACGCCGCTATGAGGCAATGTCTAGCTTTAAGAAAGCTGAGTTGATTGAAGGGATTGTTTATATGGCTGCTGCACTGCGCTTCAAGAGCCAGGGTCAACCTCATGGTTGGATAATTGGATGGTTGGTAACTTATGAAGCTATGACTCCGGGTGTTGCTGTCGGGGATGCTCCAACAGTTTAGAAAAGGGTGAATATGTCGATAACTGAGCTGAAGAATTGCTTGCTGAATCCATAAATAGGAAAAAAGTAAATGACCCACACACCAGTAAAGTTGACCTTTGAACAGTATCTTGAATATGACGATCACACGGATAACCGCTATGAACTGTTTGATGGAGAGCTAATTAAAATGCCGCCAGAAAGTGGAGAAAATACTTGCATAACTCTGGGTTTAATGTACAAGTTGGCAAAACTCATCAACTTTTTGCTGATACGCCAATGTACCTGTGAGTTGCAGGTTCAAGGCAATCCACAAAACCGCTACCCAGACTTGGTGGTACTGAGGGAGGAACATCTTGAACTAACTAGGAAGCGGCAAACTATCACTCTCAATATGCCACCCCCACGGTTAGTTGTTGAGGTAGTTAGCCCCTACAGAAGCCAACTTGATGATAACTACCAGAGGGATTACATTGATAAAGTAAATCAATACCAAAAGCGCGGTATTCCCGAATACTGGATTGTTGACCCTCAGGCACAGTTAGTCACTGTACTGCTGTTGGTCAATGGTAAGTATCAATCAACTGAATTTACTGGTAATCAGCAGATTGTTTCTCGGACTTTTCCTGAATTGAAACTGACTACTACTCAGGTTCTGGAAGCGAGGTAAGCTTGTAGCTTTCTGGCACTATCTTCAATCCATGCTGAAATGTCAGCAACTCCTGGTGAATCTGAATGTCCCCATTTATTTTTATGTCCAGATTTAGAACTTTCCTGCTTTTCTTTGGACTTCATCTCCCAATAGGCGTCAATTAAATTAGCATCTAAAAGATAGTTCTCAACGCAAGCTCTATGAGTTAAAAAAGCAATTGTTCTACCCCGTACATTTAGTTCAAGAAGTTTGATATTTTTAGTTGGTGGAACATCAAATTTCTGGATCAGTGAAATCAAATGAAGAATCCCGAAATCTTTTGAAATACTTTAACTCGATAGATTGAACTTTCATAACAAGGTTGATTTTTGCTTGATATCACCTTCACCAACTAAACCATAACTTTTTGCCGACTCCCAAGAGATATCTGGGAGATGAAGCAGCATCTCATCCCAGGTACTGTGAGCTTGTAAAGCTTCTACAACAATTGGAAGTGGCTCTGAGAGTACAGAAGAGAAATCCGCTTCTTCAGGAAGCTGAATCTGGAAAGCTAACTTTTCTTCGGGTGGTAGAAACTGAGCATCAACACCTTCTCGATTGCCTCTAGGATCAATGCGATACCAACCAATTTCAGGTAAATAAACTGCGTTGAAACCGTGCAAGCTGTAAGGAGCACCCTGATCATCAATACTCAATCGCTGATAGCAAAATCCTGCTGGAATACCATTGGCTCGTAATAATGCAGCTAACAAATGACTTTTGGCGTAACAGTAACCTGTCTGATATTGGAGTACATCTGAGGCTCGACAGGTAACAGGGTTCATCTGATAGTCAAAACTGTGATAAATTTCATCTCGAACCCACTCAAAGCAAGCTTTGGCAATCGCTTCACATGTTTGGTATCCTGATGCAATCTTCTGAGCAAGTGCTAAAATTGCTGGATGCTGCCAGTCAATGATGGTACTTGATTGCAAGTATTCTTCCATATCAGACCAGTTACTCGACTATTTCCTTTGGTATAGCTTCAATATAGTTGTTATCTTACCGGTTATGGCTCTGTTAGATTAAGTAAAGAGCTTGTTTGAGTATGGTGCAAGATCTTAGAGAATTACTAACACTACTGCTGCTAGCAGTAATTTTCGGTGCTAAGGCAGTCCAAGCGCAACCGATAACTGCTGCTGCGGATGGCACTGGTACCCAAGTTACCTCTGCTAGTAGCAATCCCCATCAATTCGACATCAGCGGTGGTACTCACTCAGGAGCTAACCTCTTTCACAGCTTTGAGCAGTTTGGTCTTAATCCTAACCAAATTGCTAACTTTCTTTCTCAGCCCAATATTGAGCATATCTTAGGTCGGGTAGTCGGTGGCGATGCTTCTGTCATCAATGGTTTAATCCAAGTTACCGGAGGCAATTCCAACCTCTACCTTATGAATCCTGCAGGGATAATTTTTGGCTCCAACGCTACACTCAATGTGCCTGCTTCCTTCAGTGCTACCACAGCCAATGGTATCCAGCTTGGGGAGGATTGGTTTAGTGCTACTGGTAACAATAACTATGCTGCTTTAGTCGGTTCTCCCCAAGGTTTTGCTTTTAGCAATCCACAACCTGGCTCTATTGTCAATGCTGGTAATTTAGCTGTACCAGCAGGAGAGACGATTACTTTAGTCGGGGGTATAGTAGTCAATACTGGAACCTTAGCTACTCGCGGCGGGGAAATTACCCTTGTTGCGGTTCCAGGGGAGAAATTTGTCCGCCTCACTCCAACAGCAAGTCTGCTGAGTCTCGACTTACCTGTAGAAACGAAGGCAAGGTTGAATGCTAAACCTCAGCCTTTGACACCCCTTTCCTTGCACCAACTCCTTACCCAGCATACTGGTAATGCCACCGAAGTAATAGTTGACCATGGGGTAGTGAAACTCAGAGGTTCTGGTATGACTATTCCGAGGGAGTCGGGAACTGTTATTGCTTCTGGCATAGTGGATGTCTCTGATACTGTAGCTACTACAGCTAACACTCCCCTTACTGGTGGCACTGTCCAAGTCTTGGGTGACAAAGTAGGAGTGATTAGTGCCAATATTGACGCCTCTGGTCAATATGGGGGCGGTACAGTATTAATTGGTGGAGACTATCAAGGTCAGGGGACAGTACCCAATGCCTCCCATACTTATGTTAGTAGTGACTCCCAGATTACTGCTGATGCTTTGCAAACTGGTAATGCTGGTCAGGTAATTGTCTGGGGGGATAAACTAACTGCATTCTACGGTAATATTAGCGCTCGTGGTGGTAGCAGTGCTGGTGATGGTGGATTTGTGGAGGTATCTGGCAAGGAAGATTTAATTTTTAGGGGGATGGTGGATTTAAGTGCTACCAATGGCTCTACAGGTAACTTACTTCTTGACCCAACTAATATCACGATTGTTGATGGGAATGGTGGAGCTAATGATGTTGAAGTTACAACAGATAATCAAATACTAACAGGGGATAACCTTGGTGCAACCTTTACTATATCTGAAACTACTCTCGAAAGTTTAGGTGGCAATGCCAATGTTACCCTCGAAGCAACTAATGATATTATGATTAATGATTTAACTGACAACTCATTAACTTTTGCTGCTGGTACAGGTGCTATTGAGTTTACAGCTGGTGGTAATTTCTCTATGAATCTTGGAGATACTATCGCAACTCAAGGGAGAAATTTCACAATTTCAGCAGCAAGCATTAGTGCGGGCAGAATATCTACCTTTAATGGGGGGAATCAATTTGATACAGACGATATCAGATTCGCTGATGCTTCGGGAGACTTAACCTTATCTGCTACTAATAATATTGATGTAGAGCGAATTTTTGCGAATAATGTCACTCTAACTAGTAGCAACGGTAACATTACAACTGGCTCTATTTCTAGTGAAGCTGCTGATTTTGGTCCAGGAAGCAATGCAAGCTTGACTGCCAGCAATGGTACTATTACACTCAATGGTCGCATTCGAGCTGGACAGACGAATAAAACCAGCGACAGTACAATTACCATTGAAGCCGCTAGATTTATTGCCACTGTACCGAGAGAAATCATTGAGGCAGATAACCAAGGAAACCGAGTAGTAAATAATGGAACTTTCCAGATGGTTACTACTAGTCTTTACGCTTATCCTAGCAATGTAGACCCCTTAGACAATCCTCCACGGGTTGGAACAGGTAAAATTGAAATTCAGTTCGGCAATCAAGTACCAACACTACAGGGTACTGGCGAGACTCTCATTAAGATCCGTATACTGCAAGATACCTCCTTTACTATCGGTAGTTTTGATGGGACAGGTAGCGGTACTGAAGGAATAATTGGTATTGGTGCAGAGCGTGCTCCTTCTGTTATCCCTTTACTAGAAGATAATCAGTTTAGTGCTATTGATGAGGCTGTTACTGCCACTGGACAAATACTGGAGTTAGAAGAGAGTAATTCTAGGGGAATTACCTGTGATAGCTCTCGTACTGATGAAGATGACAATTGTGAGTCTTTAACTGAAGGTGATGATGTTTTGGAGGTGATATCAGATCCGTCCGAATAGTAGTATCATGTCCGGTTGAGTACTTACACTTTGGTGGAAACAAGGCAGTCCCGATGAAAAAATTTTTTCACCACCAGGTGAAAAAGTAGATTCTTCCCTGTTCCCTACTTACAAGTCAGACTCCACGCACTGACGCGCACAACGAATGGATGAAAATCATTCTCTCCTGACTCCTGACTTCTATTTTCAGATTAGAGGGCAGAGGGCAGAAGGCTCCAAGGGAAGGAGGAAGGTTGCAAGTTAGAACCTACATTCCGCAGATTGGAGGGGAGAACTATGGTATTTTTGAACCATGAAACCATTGATATAATTAGAGAATTGCCTCTTAATCCAAGTCAGACGAATGATAACTCAACCAATAAGTACAGAGCATATTGCCATAGACTCTGACTATTGTTTTGGCAAACCCCGCATTGTTGGAACAAGAATGTCGGTTGCTGCGATCGCACAGATGTATTTGGAGATGGGACAATCTTTAGAGGACATTGCCATCAAGTACAATTTGCCCTTAGCAGCAGTACATGGTGCGATGGCATACTACTACGATCATCAGGGAGAAATAGATCGTCACAGTCTGGAAACTGAGAAAATTGTTGAAAGGATGAGGCTTAATAGTGCTCCATCAAAATTTCAAAAAAGATGGAGACAGATAAGAGGTGAAGGATAAAATTCGCTTTCACCTTGATGAGCAAGTTGATCCTGAAATTGCTTCACAACTAGATCGTCGTGGTATTGATGTCACAACAACAGTTGAGGTAGGACTGCGTACCGCTAAAGATGAATCTCAGTTCGAGTTTATTTGTCAACACAAGCAGGTCCTTTTTACTCATGACCAAGACTTTCTCATTATTGCCAGCCGTAGTAGCGATCATCCCGGCATAGTTTACTGTAAGCAGAGAACTCGCTCTCTTGGAGAGATTATAGAAGGTTTAGTTTTGATTTATGAAGTTTATTCGCCTGAGGAAATGGTTGGGAATGTTGAATATTTATGAGGGATACCCATACCACCCCGTGAGTTTCATTAACTTGCCACCTTCTTCGGAGCAATTTGAGAATCTGAATACTGAACAAGCTTGAGATTCTCCACAGAATATTTGACAAACTCCGACTCCTTTATCGCACCACAAGAGCCCCGGAGTCGCAAAGTTCGATTTTCATCCCTGACTAATTCAGCCAGGTAAGTGTGTATTGAGTTATCCGGTTTTTTAAAGGTTAGCTCCGCTTTAATCGTACTGTTATTGAAGCTTTGCTTAATAATTCTGCCTGCAACTTTGTAGTTAAACCAATCCCAGCCATAGGTGAGAATTAGCTCTCGCTCCAAAACCTGCATTGAGGTTGGTAAAATACTCCAGCCTCGATAAACTCTTTTAAAGCATTCGATATCACCTGTTTTAGTCAAAATTGAGCTGAATGACTCTCGCTCTAAACCGCCGTAGTATCTGCCTGTGGGAAAATCAATAGCAGTGGGAGCAAACCGATGTCCCCCAAAATGACTGCTTTGCCAAATCCGAACCTTACTTAAGGATAACTCTGCCACTAGGGCTAGTGCTTCTCGGTAAAAAGGATTACCATACCTGGCACAACATTTATCATGAGTACCGTGAGTACAAACTAAAATATCTCGCGTCTCACTGATTTCTTGCTCGCAATCTGGTTGTTCACCGGCTAAATATTGCTCAACAACTCCTGCTACCTGCTCAATATTGGCAACATTAAACTCATGTTTTTGGTAACCTCGGCTTAACCATCCTGGTTCTTGATCAAAAATTAATATTTTTGTACCGTTCGTTGGTTGAGATTTATTCGGAGCTATTAATAAAAATCTTACCGACAGCTTGGATTGCTTGACTTTATCGACTAGAGTTTTCAGATTTTGAGGAAAAGCTTTAGACTCAAAAGCATTCCCCGCCCAAGGAGTTGGATACTCAACGAAAATATACGTTGAGTAATGCGTACCACTACCAATAATATCTTCCGCTGCTTGCCGTGAAGACTCGGCACAGAAAAAATGATTCATTAATTTCTATCCTTTATTTAGAGTCAACAAAAATAACTCCCTCCATTACCAAACGAGATAACAGAGGGACAATATCCAGCTCCCAATCACAATCTGGCAGCCATTGCATCACATCTTTTCCAGTAAAAGTTTCTCCCTTAAAGAGGTTTTCCAGCATGGTTTGATTCACCCCTCTGAGTAAAATTTCTTTACCTGAAGTGATAATTTTGTAGCCACTATCCTCAGGCAGTTGAGAAATTCTGACTCGCTGCAACTTAGCACTTTTGAAACGAGTTGCTGCTCCTTGGGCAAATAGATTAAACCCAGCCTGGTAAGGTAGAGAGTATCTAGCTGCTGGTTTGCCTAAACTATCCAGGTAGCTCATATACTCATCAGCAATCTTGTTATCAGTGAGATACTTATTTAACTTTTCAATTAATTGTTCAATAGAAGCTTCGACAGGAGCAGTTTCTGTACGCAAAGGCAAGCTTTTACGCCACTCTTCTTGCTGATGCAACTCACTCACTAACCATTCGAGAAAGTGAATCCCTGTCTGGCAATGTACTCCTAAGGTGAGATGTAGGGAGGGTTCATCTAAAGTGAGAGCATAGTGCCAATAACCCCGTGGAATGTATAGTACATCCCCTGGATTGAGGATACAGCTTAAATCAGGTTCTCCCTGCGGAGGTACAAGAGAAGATGATTTTTGTTCTGGCAAAGGATATTTTATTGTATCGGTAAACACCTGCCACTTTTTTGTGCCATCTATCTGTAAGATAAAAACTTCATGGGTATCGTAGTGAGAGGAAAAACCTTGTCTTCCTGGCCAGGAACAGTAGGCATTTACTTGAGTACTATAGCCGAAATCGTATCTAAGCTCTGAGGTGAATTGAGCAATTTCTGGAAGTAGTTTATGTACGCCGTTAAGAATTAATGTTGCACCTTCTTGACATAACTTGAGAAGATTAGCATTTTCGCTTTTATCTAAAACTTTGCCATCTAATGCTAGACGAAGTTCAGGGTATTGGAATTGATGGAAGTTCAATAAATAGTTGAGCTGTTCCCAGGAAAATAGGTGCTCAAACTTTCTCTCTCCTTGACTAGGTATATGGATAGGTGTACTTGTCCAATAACTTTCTAAGAATTCTTCTACCTTATAGGGTTTCAGTATGTAGGAGAGCAGTGACATAAATGCAAAAAATTTGCAACAAAAACACAAAAAAATTTAATTTTAATTGCCCCAAGGAGTATTGGGGCAAGGTATTATCGCAGTTAGGCTCGACTACTTATTGCCTAGATGCTTGCTTCCATCAACTTCAACTAGTTAGATCTCCTCCATCAGCATCAGTATTGAGATCCCCTCCATCAGCATCAGTGTTTAAGTGAGATGTAGTGTTTTTACTACTTTTGTAGGGGAGAATATCCCTGACTTCGATTTGAATCTTACTGGTGCGGGATTGTTTCGCTTGTAACATAACTATCTATTCAAATAGAGTATGTGCTTGATGTCCTCTACTGCAAGGCTTGCACTAGGGATATCAAAGAGATAATTATCCCTTAGATTGCGATCATTTAAAAGCGATTTTCGTACCCAGAGTCTAACCTAAAGTCAGTCTTTAAGTCAACTATTGAGAATATATTGCATTATTCTTGTTCCGTACTATAGGGAGCAAGCTACTGAATCACTGATTGGAGAGCTCTCCAAGCCTGTTTAGACCGAATTCAGGAACTCATTGCCCTCAGGGGGTGACAACAAAGCCTGCAAAGGAGACTGGGTGTAGGGTGTGGGGTGTGGAGTGTGGTGAAATGGAAGGTACGTATCACTACAGTTCAGGATGAGAAATATATTGGTTGTGGTTATCATTATTTTTTGGTATTATTATTGAATAATGGGGTAAGTGTGCGCCTGTAATGTATGAACTGCTAGGTTGACCTCAGACTATTGCTTCGTTACACCGCTTTTAATTAATTCCGAGACGTAAGACGGCTAGAGTTATGATGTGTTGCGAGCCTAATATCCCGGCGCGATCGCAAATTCCCTTTCCCCTAAATCTTGCTAGTGTATTTAAGTGCTATGGCATTTAGTGACTATAAGACGATCGCTCAGGTTCAGGCTGAGTACCAAATAAAATATGAGGAGGATAACTTCATTCTTCATGACAGTTGAGTGCGTAAGTCCTAAGTTGGTGAGTTAAGCTGAACAAGTATGGAACCAAATAACAAGCAATCTCAAGGACTTTATCGACTTTGTTACCGACTCACCAATGTAATTTACCCAGGCTGGCAATACAAAACGGTTGAACTTGTCAGAATGGATGAGCGCACTGGAAACCTATATGTCCTTGCTGGAGATAGTCTGGACTTTGAGATTAAGTCTACAGGAGGGTATGAGCCATGACATTAGCTAATTATAACGGGATGAGTCTTGACGAGTTACGTCAATATGTTCTAACTCACCGAGCAGATATCAATGCTTTTCATATTTATATTGATCGATCCAAAGCAGTAGGGCGAATGATTACGATTAATCCAGATGATCCTAACTGGGAGGAAAATCTAGAGCAGAGGATTCAGCAAGCAACTTCTGGTGAAGCAGAGTCAAGTTAGGGTGAGGTGTTAGGTTTTGCCAAAGATTCAGATACTCCGGAACATTAACTGATTAACAAATATGTGGAACTGGCATCTTGCCAGTATATTAGGGTAGGCAAAATTTAAGCTCTTTAACAATTGGACTAATAAATTACCCATTTAATGTGGGTTAGATGCCCAAAACATACAATATCAATTGCTGTAGGGGCGGGTTTAGGGTCACCTTTAACGCATTTAGTGAAAATCTTAATACAAAACCCGCCCAAACGATAACTAGGGGAATGTAAAATTGGGAATTGGTTGCGTTAACTTGGGGATGGTGTGGGGCGGGTTTTGATCGGAATATTCGGGTAAAATGGTCTAAATTTTCGCTAAACCCGCCCCTACAATGTGTACAATTTAATTCACATTTATTGATGTTTTCAGCAGACTCTAAGTAGGTTGGGTAGAGCGAAGCGAAACCCAACATTACAGGATTTATACAGCTACATTACTGGCAGGATGCCAGTTCCACAATCGATACAATTGATATCCTAGAGAACTAGATTGTTAAATAATTTTTACATAAGGCTGTAACGCTTATATGCTACAGTGTACAAGTTGCAACAATACGCGCGCCACGCCCCACCCTACTCTACCCAACTCCTCCTCTATCCATAAATCCACTTCGATATAATAATTTGGGAGGTGTCCCACCACTGCTTTCTTTGGATTGAATACGCCTTGATCATATTCTTTTAATTCTTTTCCTACCTCCTCTTTCCATCCTATCTTCTCATAAAATCTGTCCCAGTTTAGCTCATTATAACGACCAGGAGCGGGAGCCAATTCATCCAAAATAGGCTTTTGCACACTGAAGCCGAACGTCCCTTCTGAGCATTCTACCCAAAGCCTATCGATAGTACGAAAGTCGGGACAGGAGATATTGTCCCACTCAAATTTTCCCTTGATACTACCAGCAAACAAAATTAAATAATTGGTGCTAGTATCAGCATCTCTCCAGTTGTCTGATTCCATAAAAAAGTTTAGCTCTGCTAGATAGTGACCTTTGAGCGATTCAAATATCAAGGAATTATCTTCACCTGTTTCTGCTAACAATGCCATAAACTCTCGATGTAAGTTTTCAATAGCATTGGCAGAGAGAATGGGTTGTTTTTGAGGAAGATACTGAGGGATAGGAATCTCTGTATTGATATCGTCAATGTTTGGCAGTTTTTTCCAAGCAGTATCTAGCAGAGAAAATGCTTGTCGATAAGCTGATATTGCCTTTTGGGTTTCTCCATTTTCCCTATACCAACTTCCGCTCACTCGCTGTATATGAACGTAAATTGACCATTTTTCTAGACTATCTACAGCAACGTTTGACAGTAATAAAGCCTCACTTTGTTTAATAGCTTGCTCAGCTTGTTCCCTATATTCTTCTGCTTCTTCTGGCTTGTCCAGTTCGTTATATTTTTGACTAAGTTTCAAGGAAGCTAAAGAAATAGAGGCTTGCAGCATTGCTTGCTTCAGTTCACGATTTTCCTCTTTTTCCAGAATTTCGTCAGTTGCCTTACTTGCTTGACTCCAGGCTTCTTGTGCCTCAGTGGATAGTCCGTTGTTGTGCAGTTCAGCCGCTAGCTTTGATAGTAGGGATACCGTCTCTATTTCTGTTTCAACTCTAGCTAAATTTTCTTGCGCTGACTTTTGCTCTTTTTGTGCGATGTGCAGCTCTCTCTGTGCTTGCTCTAGTTCTTTAGCTTTCTCCTGTTCAGCTCGATTTAACTGTTGCACTCTTAAATCGGCTGTCTTCAAACTTTCCTGAGCTTCACTCAACTTTTCTTTTGCCTGTTGGGTTTCTTGAGCGGCTTGTTGAGCTTGTTGCGCTAACCGTTGTGACTCTTGATAAGCCTGTTCTCTTTGTTGAGCCAAGGTAAATAGCTCTTTCCTAGCTTGCTCTAATTCTTCAGATATCTGTATCTGCTGTTGTTCCAAATCATCGGCTTTTTTTTCTATATTTCCTATCTCGCCTTGTGCTAAGGCTAAATATTCCTGTGTTTGCGCTAACTCATTGTTGGCTTCCTTAACCTCAGAGTTGGCTTTAATCACGTTGTTTCCTGCCAATACTCCTGAAACAACTGCTCCCAACACAGCGACAATTAGCACCACAGCACCTGTTTTTATACGCTGTTGAGCCTTCCGGTTGGCTTCAGTTAAAACTACATTCGCCTTAGCCAATACCTGATTTCTCTTCTGTGCCGCTTCCCTATCCTTCCTCTGCCTCTCTAATTCTGCTTCTAGTTGTGATGCTGCCAGTTGTTCCTCAATAACCTTCTTCTCACTTGCCGCCAAAAACTGCTGATCTAAATAACTTAAATTCTTCCCCTTTGCCCAGTCTTGAGCATTCCGCAGAGTTTTACCACGCAACAGTAGAGACTCATCCTCACCTCCCGAAGCTACCCAAGCTCGAAACGCTTCCGAATAAGGACGTAATGCGGCTAATTCTTGCTCAATCCAGTCTTGATTAAAGACTTCATGGTAGATCCGGTTGTAAACTTTAAGCACTGGAGAGCTTCCCACTCTCTGCTTTACCACTAACCCAGATAATTGTAGCTTGCCCTCCTCAAAACTGTTATTGGCAACTACCTCCCCCTGCTGCCACACCTGCTGATACAGTTCCAATAAATAGGCAGCCCGTTGCTCATTACCAAGAATGCGATCGCGTATTGTCTTCAAATGCTCCGGTTCATCGGAGGCTTCCCAATTAGAGATAATCTGTTCTCTTACTACCTGCTCAACCGAACGAGGATATTCCCTCTCAGACTCCGAAACCAGCAACTGACATAATTTCTGAGTTAAAAAAGGTTGTCCTCCCGTCCAGTACAATATTTCCTTGAGTGTTTCCCAACTGTCAGAGGGCATTAGCGTAGCGGTAGCGATGTAAGGAGCATCAGCATTTGGATTGTATGACTTGGGTTTTATATCATGTCCGCCTAAACAGTTATTATTCCCTTCTAACTTGCAACCTTCCTCTTTCCCTTCTGCCTTCTGCCCTCTGCCCTCTGCCTTAGCATATTTCGACAATCCTTTGGCTAACGGCTCAACCTCATGCAGCTCGAAGCCATGCAACTCAACAGCCCGTCCAATATTAAAGGGTGTCCTATCTTTATCCTCAATCAAATCCCCTGGTGTTGCTACCCCCAATAGGACAAAACAGAGGCGGTTGTAAGCTGGATTGTCGGCTCGTTTGTTGTAACAAGCTCGAATAAGGGCAAAGAAATCATCCTTGAAACTTAATTGCAGAACACTATCGATTTCATCAATAAAGATAACGATGGGTTCAAGAATCTGTGTCAGCAATACCTCTTCGATAAACTCGCGAAAAAACTGTACTGGCGGAATATCTTTGTGTTCACTGAGCCAATTTCTCAAGGAGAACTTCTCCTCTAGCTTTAATCGCGTCACGAGAGTCTTGGTTAAACCGCCGTACCACTTCTCTGGAGTAACTTGTTGCGCTCCTAACTCCGTAATATCAACCGAGGCACAAACCACCCCCTCTTGTTGCAGCCGTTGCATCGTTTGCACTCTCAGGGAAGACTTGCCCATCTGGCGAGAATTCAACACATAGCAAAATTCTCCAGAGCGCAAATACTGGTAGAGTTCCTCATCAGCAGAGCGCACCACATAACTGCTGGCATCCGGTGGTAGGCATCCTCCAACTTGATAGGCTGGCATATTCATTGGCTTTCTCTGCTAGACAAGGGAAAATGAATTTAGAATTTAGAATTTAGAATTTAGAAAAAAATAGCAATTCAGGATTATCTTAATTCTTGACTAAGGTGTTCTTTAAAATACTGTCGGTATAAATAACAGCTCGGCGTCACCTCATTGCCCTGCTTTTTCACTAATCCCATGCTGTGTAACTTATAGGCTTGCATCGGTTCCAAACGTACAGGACAATCGGCATTAATAACTTTCAACAGTGCCTCTGCCAAGTCTGGTTGTTGTTGCAGTATGCGCCAAAGATGTCGCAGGTAGTTGGCATAGATTCCTGCATCTGTAGGAGCTGCTTGCAACAGTTGCTCCAGCGAATCTTTACCATTGATTTGGCAGTGACAGAAGGCTTGCTCTAGCAGATAAGGGTGTCCCCCTACCATCTCCATCAATTGCTCTACAGCAGCTTGACTCCAATCTTGTCCATGTTGTTGAGCTAATTCTAGGACTTGTGAAAGGCTAAATTCTGGCAATTCGATCGCAACTCCCACATTAAACGGGGATTCGTTAATGTTGAGGGGGATATAAACTTCTGTTGAATGGACAACAACCAACCGCAGGCGCTTCCAGACTTTTTCCACTTTCCCTCGTTCGTGCCACGCCCTCAACAACCCCAAAAATTCCGAGGCTACCTCACGGTAGGGAAAAACTCGATCTACCTCATCCAGACATAAAACTACTGGAGAGCCAGCTTGAGGCAGAAGATATTTCTCAAAGTATTCGGTACAATCTACCTTAGAAGTGGAAAATTCTTCATCCCAATACTGGGCTAACTGATTCGGTATCCCCAAACTTTGACCGACACTGATACAAAACCACTTGAAAAATTGGTCTACATTGGTCAAATCAGTCCGATTGGCTAAATGAAGATTTAAACAGGCACTTCGATAACCCTTCTGGACAAGTTGACTCATAATTCTAACTATAAGTAAGGTTTTCCCCATCCTCCTTGGAGCTTTAATGCGGATAAGCGCCGCAGGGCGCAACAGGGCTTGATAGCAGGATTGTTCAATGGGAGGGCGTTCCACATAAATCAAGGAACACTCTTCCTCAAGGCAGTCTGTTATCACCACCTCTGGGGAAACCTTCCCATTGCTGTTATCCTCAAAAACAGCAATCTCCCTCCAATCCAGCCCCAATCGCTCACTAATTTCTTGGAAATTCAGAACATCCACAGCTCTGCCATTGAGATAGTTATTGAGGGTTGATAGAGATATCAGCAACTCCTCAGCCAGATATTTCTGACAAGGATAACCGTTGCGTTTCACTGCTAACTTGACTCGTTGGATACAATCTGGGCGAACTCGGAGAGAGCGAGACATGAGTAGTATTGCCAAAGCTACTACTACAATACCCCTGTTTTCCTGTCAGAAAGCCCAACTCAGGTACAACTCAGGTACAAGTCGGCTATCAGTTACAACTTGGTGACAACTCCCCTTAGCTCAACAGCTTCCCCTCTCCGAAATCCTTTATTCATAAGGTTTGATGAAGTTGTAGTTCACCTTTGTTAACCTCATGAACAACCTCGAAAACTTCCAAACCATTCTCGAACTTCTGGTGTTGATTGTTACCCTTTCGAGTCAATCTCCGTGGTTGGGGATTGCTGCTGCTGTTGTTGCATTGTTGTGTTTGTTGATTGGCGATTGAGTGTAGCAAAGTGCTCGCTTAATTGCCGCGATAAATGCGATAGCGCAAGCGCTGCTGCAAGCAGATCGCACATCATATCATGTCCGGTTGAGTACTTACACTTTGGTGGAAACAAGGCAGAGGGCAGAGGGCAGAAGGCAGAAGGGAATAATAACTGTTTAGGCGGACATGATTTCATCTCAATGAGAAACGCTATATTTTATTCTAGAGCTAGCTCTCGATACAGCACCTCATCTGCCACACTATTTTTTGTCCAGTAATCAAGCAGTATCCTCTTCTTACGCTTGGCTCTGGTAGTGAGAGGCTTGGCTCCCTGCCCCCAGCCTGATTGGTAAGTTTCCTCCCAGGATTCAATTTCGTGGGGAAATGCTTTGCTAAACTCAATAGTTACTGTCCGCTCTAGCTCTGGATAAGTAAGGGTATAGGACATCAGTTGAGGATTCCCTTCAACCGGTTTGAGTTGTGCCGTAGCTGATTGAGTAGTCCAAGAGAGATGGCGCAACCGTTGAAACATCGTACCTGGAATCAGTTGCACTTTGCCAGTAGGTAGATCCTCAGGATTAAGACGAATGGTTGTCCATAATTCATCTTCTGGTATCGCTTCACCAAGGGAAAGAGTCTTATCGCCATCGCTTTCAAAATAGGAATTCTGTTGAATGCGGTAACTTTTATCGTTAAGATTCATCTGTACAAAAGTGTGACCGCACCATTCCTGGGATGAGGTAGTTATTTTCAGGGTTTGTGGGTTTGTCTGGCGCTGTACAGGAGTAAACACTGAACTCATCATCGAATAGGGATAGATACCCGTGTTAAAGTTCTTGGTGAAGTTCAATTTCATCACATTGACGCTGTCATCTCCGGCTTGGCTGGGATTATCCAGCTTCACCTGCTTACTAAGGGAAAAATCTTCGGTGACAAAAATTAAGACAGCATTACCTTGATGGATTTCTCCATAGCGTGCTTGCTCCAGGGTGTAGCTAGTCAGCTCAGCTTTTCCTTTGTACCAATAATCATTAAAAGCATCACTAACCGGACCTAGAAGTTGCACTTGTGAGGTATTTTTATAGGAAACCGTACTAGCAAGAGGTTCAGCAGTTGAATCTGTCGTTGCTCTAGTACAACCAGTTAAAGTAAATAAGACACAGGAAAAAAGCAGTAATCTTCTTAAGTAGATTTCCATATTTACCTCCTCAACAGCTTAGTGGTCAAGCCACTTCACCAATGTTATAACCTCAACCCCCTGTTCCCAGGCTTTCAAACGGCTACTGAATAAGCTGAAAGCTAAATACTGGATAGAATAATAACAAACTGTAGAGACGTTAAATCAAATTGCCTATGAACCCTCTACTGATAGAAAAACTGAATGCTCATCCTGAGTTGGTATCAGCACAAACCGATCAACAATACACCATCACGAGCGTAAGCTGGAAAGCCTACGAAGCCCTGCTATCGGCTCTGAGTGATGATGCTTTGGGATTGAGGGTTCACTATCTAGAGGGAACCTTAGAAATTACTATGCCTAGTCGTAAGCATGAAGTCCTCAAAGACAATATTGGAAGGCTACTTGGGGTTTATTTTGAGGAAACTCGTACCCGTTTTTATGGACTAGGTTCCACCACCTGCAAAATTGCTGCGAAAAGACGGGGAGCAGAACCTGATGTGTTCTTTTGTATTGGTACGGATAAAGATTTCCCAGACATCGCTATCGAAGTAGTACAGACTAGCGGTGGGGTGAATAAACTGGCAATTTATCAAGGCTTGAACATTGCGGAAGTATGGTTCTGGAAAGATAACCACTTTATAGTCTATCACCTACAGGACGATGAATATGAAAAGTGCGATCGCAGCCAATTCCTTCCCGACTTAGATTTGAACCTCCTGGCTAAGTATGTCCAATATCCTGAACCTCTAGATGCTGTCGTTGAATTTCGCCAGGTTCTTCGTGAAAAACTCTAATTTCTTGCATTCATTAGCCTCAATTAGCAGGAATCCAGATTGAAAGTTCCCCGCCCCCTTGCTTTTTGAGATAACAGGGGTACTTGATCCGGATTTGGTATTACACTCTTCTGAAGAAAGGCTATATTTCTGCTATGACTCAAACAAAATCTCAAAACGATAAAATTGACGATAAAAAATATAAAAATCAACAAGGCATTACTGCTATCAAAATTGAAGGCTATAAATCACTATACAATCAGTCAATAATTGATATTTCTTCATTAACAATTTTGGCAGGTGCAAACAGTACTGGTAAGTCTAGTATTATGCAACCTGTTTTACTCATGAAACAGACATTGGAAGCCAATTACGACCCCGGTACTCTACTAATTAATGGACCAAACTTAAAATTCACCTCAGCAGAACAGCTATTGGCAATAAATCCAAAAGAAAAAGTTAAAGAATTTAAAGTGACTATAGAAATCAATGGCAATGAAATCACTACCTTTTCTTTTTGTAAACAACCGCAACAATCAATTGAATTGATATCAATGGAGTATAAGGGAGAAAAAACACAATTTAAAATAATTCCTGAAATGCTTCATGAAGAATTGATTAATATATTACCACAAAATATGCGAGTCTTTGTTAATAACTATAACTTGCCTGAAATTTTAGCACAAAGACATCAGAAAGAATCAGAGATTGAGCAAGATAAGGAAGAAGATAATGAATCTCTACCTGGAAGCAAAAGTACAAGTCTAAAAGTAATCAGAAATAGATGTTTCTTTGAAATTGGCTTATTTAAGGGAACTTCTGATTTGCGAATTACCATGTCACATGTTACTGAGCTGGCTCCTTATATTCAAAAAATCATACATGTTCCTGGATTAAGAGCAAATCCGGAGAGAACATATAAAACCACAGCTGTTAGCAATCTATTTCCAGGAACTTTTGATAACTACGTTGCTAGCGTTGTCCATCACTGGCAGACAAATAATGACAAAAATCTTGATAAGTTAATACAAGCCTTGCAAAAACTTGGATTAACCTCAACCATAGAGTCCCAGCAAATTAATGATACTCAAGTTGAACTAATGGTCGGACGCTTACCATGTAGCAGCAACTCGAAGACCACGAAACAAGATATGGTAAGTATCGTTGATGTTGGCTTTGGTGTTTCTCAAGTACTGCCAGTTCTGGTTGCTCTACTAACTGCTAGTCCAGGACAGTTAGTTTACGTGGAACAGCCAGAGATTCACTTACATCCGCGTGCGCAGGTTGCCCTAGCTGAGGTTTTTGCTGAAGCAGCGAATAGAGGTGTACGTGTTGTTGTGGAAACTCATAGTGAGCTATTTTTATTGGGTGTTCAATCTCTTGTTGCTGAAGGACAGCTATCATCAGATAATGTCAAACTTCACTGGTTTACTCGACAAGAAAATGGAGCTACAAAAATATCCAGTGCAGAGCTTGATGAAACTGGAGCTTTTGAAGATTGGCCAGAAGATTTTAGTGAAGTCGCTTTGTCTACTCAGAATCGTTACTTGACTGCTGCTGAGACTAAACTATGGAAGGATTAAATGTCTAAAAGTAATTCCAAATGTTTAGTTATTGATGCTTCAGTCGCCAGAGCTGCTGGACCCCCACACACAAGTCATCCGACATCATCTAACTGCCGAAATTTTCTGGAAAATGTCTTAAAAATTTGTCACAGGATTGTCATGACACCAGAAATTCGTACAGAATGGGATCAACATCAATCACGCTTTGCTCGTCAATGGTTAGCGACAATGGTAGCCAAGAAGAAGCTGGTAGCATTGAAGAATCTGCCAACCGATAGTAGTCTCTGGGAATGCCTAGAAAAAATTGCTGAAACTGATCAACAAAGGAGCGAAATTATCAAAGACATTCATCTTCTTGAAGCAGCATTAGCCTCTGATAAAACTATTATTTCTCTAGATGAGAAAACAGCTCGAAAATTTTTTACACTAGCTGCTCAGACATCTTCGATACTTCAGAAGATTGCTTGGGTTAATCCTGACCGTGTGGAAGAAGAACAACCAATTGCCTGGTTAGAGAGAGGAGCGATACCAGAAGAAAAACGCTTGTTAGGTTATATCAGTGAATAACTTTTACTCTTGAGAAACAAGGGAACAGGGAACAGGGAACAGGGAGTAGGGAAGAGGATTTCACCTTGTTTTTTCAATTCATAACGGGTAGTTAGCCCATTAGTGCTTTAACCTAATACCTAACACCTAACACCTAACACCTCATCATATACCATGCCTCAGAAATCCTCTTTACCCAAAATCATTATTTTAGATACCACCATGCGTGATGGAGAACTTACGCCTGGGGTAAAAATGACACTGGAAGATAAACTCAAGCTGGCAAAGCTGCTGGAAGCGATGCAAGTTGACGTTATTGAGGTTGGTTATCCAGGAGTTTTCCCCAAAGACTTTGAGGAAATCCGTGCTATCTCTACCGTAATAAAAGATTCTGTTATCTGCGGACTAGCAGGCTCCAAGTCAGATGAAATTGATTGCCTTGCTCAAACTCTTAAAACTGCTCATAGAGCAAGAATTCATCTCTACACTCCAGTCAATCTTCAACATAGTTCAAAACTAGATGAACAGCAATTATTAGAAGTCATAGCCGATAGTATCAAACTCGCAAGGAATCACTGTGCTGATATCGAATGGTCCGCTTTTGATGCGGCCAGAAGTAAGCCAGATTTTTTGTGTAAAGCAGTTGAAGTTGCGATTAAAAGTGGTGCTACTACTATCAGTATTCCAGATACGTTTGGTTCCTTAGTACCTCAACAATTTTCTGGGTTAATCGAAATGGTATCCCATCGAGTACCCAACATTGAACAAGCAACGATTTCTGTACATTGCCATAATGACCTAGGTTTAGCAGTAGATAATTCCCTGGCTGCTTTAGCTTCTGGTGCTAGACAAATTGAGTGTTCTCTTAATGGCTTAGGAGCAAGAAAAGGAAATGCTGATTTAGCTGAAATTGTCATAGCAATTACCAAGCATCATGATTATCGAGTTGATGTTGAACCGACTTTGTTAGCTCAAGCCTCGGAATTAGTTACTCAAATTACCATTGGTTATCAGGGTAAATAACTGAGAATGAACAAGTAAATTATGGATTTTTGATACTATTGTTGCTTTTGTCTCTGTAACTTTTGATACAAATTTAGATGCACTGACCCTGTATTGGTTATTATAGCAATTCTAAATAAGATGTAATAAGTGATCAGCTGAAACCTAGGTATGGCAAGGATCACACTTCTGAAATTACCACGACTTAGATAGGATTGCTATAGTCATGCCAAGCTTCTCAATGCTTGCTACTTGCCAAATTTTTGCATAGTATTGAGATAAGGTGGTGAAATTTAGTTGATATTCTACCGCTCGCATTTCTCTTTGAGGAAAACAAATTTATTAATTTAATAAAACATGGTATTATATCCTCTTAATTTCGTGAAAATTATCTATTAATTAATCAATGATTGAGTTTGAAATCCCTGATAAGAAAATAGGAAAATTTAATCTGAGTGCAATTTTGACCCTCTGTATTGCGTTAATTGCTGTATCCTTTGCTCCCATTTTCATTCGCTTGAGTGAGACAGAATTAGGAGCAAACGCAACAGTTTTTAACCGCATGTTTATTTTTGTAGTATTTTTTGGTATTGGTGGAGGTATTCGCAACAAACTTTCTTCTCCTCAAGAAGTTGGAGAGCAAGAACCTATAACTATTCAGCAGTGGATTTTGCTCATTGCTGTCGGCATAATTTCCATTACTACCTTAGGACTCTGGGCAATTTCTCTGGAGTACACCAGTGTGGCTAAATCTATGCTCCTCAATAATCTAACTCCAGTATTTACCACTTTGGGGGGATGGCTATTCTTCAACACACGCTTCGACAAAAGGTTTATATTGGGGATGGCAATTGCCTTATCTGGAGCAATTGCCTTAGGACTTGAAGACTTCCACGGTGCAGAGGGAAATCTCATTGGAGATATTTATGCATTATTGTCCGCTGTGTTTTTAGGAGCCTACTTCTTGGTGGTGGAACAGCTACGCAATCGCTTCTGTGCCACGGATATTATACTATGGCGTTGTGCGATCGGTAGTGCATTACTCATCCCTATTGTTCTGTTAACCGAAGGTCAACTATTTCCCAGCACCTGGTTACCCTGGTTGGCTGTAATTGGATTAGGCATCATCTCAGAAGGTTTTGGTCAACGTCTGCTAGCAGATTGTATGGATCAATTATCCTCTAGTTTTATTTCCTTATTTTTGCTCCTAGAACCCATCATCAGTGCCATCTTCGCTTGGATTCTCTTTGCTGAGAGCCTCAGCGCCACAACTGGCTTAGGGTTTATCGTTGTTCTCACAGGAATTTACCTAGCTCAATCGAGTAAGTCTGCAACTTCAGGGAATGACAAGGAAGCTGAAGCTTTGAGCAATATTGCTTTTCAACCTATTGCTCTCTCAAAAGATTAGTACTCTTGAGAAAGAAGGCAATAGGCAACAGGCAACAGGCAATAGGCAATGGGGAAGAGGAAAAGATATTGTTTCTCCCATTCAATTGGCGGTGCGAAGCGCTCCTGGGGAGCTCTCGATAAACTAGGCTCCGAGGCAGAAGGCAGAGGGCTCCGAGGTTGGGTTGAGGGATAGTGAAACCCAGCAAAGCGTTACTGGTGTTGGGTTACTCTACGAGAAGGCTTACGCCTAGGTTCCAAGGGCCCAACCTACAGCTAATTTGGTGGTAATGGTTTTTGGTAGTGCGAGCGTCTCGCTCGCTGGAGGTCAAAAGCGAGCAAGATATTTGCGCATACGTGCACGCTACGCGATCGCACTCCCTTTTTTCGTTCACCCCTCTACCAGAGCCAACTTATCAGAACCCTTGCTAAATTTTGCTAGGTATATGCCTCCTAAAACCAAGGAAAAAGCTAACCAATTCAAAGGATTTAAACTTTCCGAAAAGATAAACCAAGCAAGCAGGGCAGTAATCACCGGATCAAGTAGTAGAAATATAGCAACAAATCCTGAAGAAAATCGTTTCAGGTTATAAGCCTGAAGACTTTGACCCAAGACTTGACAAACTAATGCTAAACAAATCACTGCCAGCCATCCAGACCAAGAGTGAGGAAAAAGCGTAGTTTCAGTAAAGTAAACAAGTGGAAAAGTTAACAAAGTCCCGAAAAATGAACACCATAGGAGTATGGTTGTTGCTGAAAACTTAGCTCGAAGTTTTTCTACCATCATTAGATTAGCAGCAGAGAAAATGGCAGATATCACAGCAATTGAGTCACCTGTAAGGTTCTCGAACCCCACTTGTACATCGTCGATGCCAATTAAAATCGAACCGCTAATTGCAAGTACAATGGCAATCAAGAAGCTGTTTTCAAACCGTTGACGCAACAACAGCCATCCTATAATAGTCGTGAAAACTGGGGTCACATTATGTAGTAAATTTGAGTTGGCAACACTTGTCTGAGTTAAAGACCAAGCCCAGGTGACTAAGGTAGCTACGAAAAAACAGCTCATTCCCAACAATAAAAGTAAATCGTGAACTGTATGGGGTTTTTGTTGTAGGTTTAAATCTTGAGACGGTCGATTACCTAAGGATTGGAATACACTCACTAATCCTAAAATAAGTGTAGCGATCCAGAAGCGATTAAATATTGTCGCAATTGGTCCCAGTTCCTGTTCGCTTAATCTAATAAAAATGGCGGCAAAAGATAAAGCAAGGACTGCAAGAAATAAGGAAGTGAGACCTAACAGAGCTGGTGTTCGCTCTATTTGCGGCCGTGATAGTTTTAGTTCAATTGTCATTGTTATAACCCTAAGAAGCTGCTTCTAAATAAAAGTAAATAAGCGTCTGACGAGCCAGGGAGCAGGGAGTAGAGAGTAGGGAAAAATTCCACATCTAAAAAGAAGATGAGAAACAAGTCAGCTTCCCTTGGAACCTTTTGCCTTTTGCCTTGTTTATTCAGAGCAACTGGCAAGATGCCAATTCCACAATCGATACCCCACACCCCACACCCTCACTTCCTTTGGAGTGTTTCTTCAGAGTCATCAGGCAAATTCCCGCTCAGAATACCCCTCCCGCAGTACGGAAAAAAATATTCCTATTGATGAGCTCTCGGAAATCCACCTCACTGCTCTATCTTCTGATGAAGTGATTACCTAATTTGGCTACCTTTACAATAATTGTGAAATGTTTAAAAATGTTAGTCTGGCTATTACAAGTTCATAAACAGGTAAAAACTGAAAGACTAGCAGCTTGCCTGCCGATACCAATTTTCTATGACAGTCGTCGGCGACATCTGCAAAAATTTAAGCAATAGGAAACAAGGAGCAGGGAGTAGTGAATAGGGCTGCCTACTTACAAGTCAGCCTAGCGCAGCGTATTTTACCGGATACCAGTTATGAAAGGGTGAACATTATAAAAGTTAGCTATTGCCAGATTGCCTAGAATATGGGAGGGATAATAATGCTTATCCGAGTATTATTATCTCTGCCTCTGCTCCCCCTGCTTGGTCTTTACGGATAACTTCTCACTAACCAAGCAGTATTGGGGAACTCCTACCCTACCCAGATCAAAAGTAAAGATTAACATAGATGCCCAAAAAAAACCTTAACCGCCAGTCCTGGTTACAGTTTCCCGAATCCAAACGACAAGAGTTGGATGTTAAGCTACCTATTGCTTTAGCTGTTGCCTTTGTATTGGTAGCCATCATCTATGGTGGTTTGTTTCCCCTACGCACATCTTTCATTGGTATCTTACTCTATGACCGGGGATTTACCCAGTATGCGGTCATTATTTTAGCCTGTACAGTAGTAGCATTTACCGTCCTCAAATTTATCAAATTGCAATGGGAATTTCGTGCTTTGGGCTATGACTGGATTCCTAAAGGTATTCCTTGGGAAGATATAAAAGATCAGTCACTTATCAAACTCTACTACAATCTTTCTAATTCAGGTCCTCTGATTGCTAGTCGTTCTAGCCGTGTCCTGGGAGCTTATCTCCATTCAGGTAGTCGTAAAGCTGCCACAGAGTTAGCCTTAGATGACTCCACATTCTATCAAGCTGCCTCAGAATCATCCTATTCGGTGCCACGTATCCTCATCTGGGCAATTCCTCTACTGGGATTTATCGGTACAGTTATTGGTATCAGTGGCGCGGTTACTGGTTTTTCTGGTTTCCTAGAACAAGCAGGGGAAATTGAGCAGATTAAGGAGGGTATTGGGAAAGTTACCACAGGATTAGCGATCGCTTTTGATACAACTCTACTGGCTTTATGTCTGAGTGTTTTAGTAATGATTCCCCTGGTATTAGTAGAGCGCTCCGAGTCTCGGCTCCTCTTGGCAATTGATGTCTTTATCAACGATAAACTAATATCACGATTCAACAATAGTACAGACAACCTCAATGAAGCTACTGTGCAACAGGTAGTGGAGCAAGCATTTGAGGAACATTTACCTACTCCCAAAGCCTTAGTTGAACCAGCCGAGGAATATGCCAAACAAGCTGCTGCCAGCCTTACTGCAGGCTTTATTGTTGAAGTAGGTAAAGTTCAACAGATGACAGCAACTCTAATTGACAAACTCGGCGAAGTGAGCCAAACTGTCTCCGAGGATCGCCAAGCATTTATCACTTCCTTAGAAGAGCAACAGCAAGCAAGTACCACTGCTTTTACGAATCTACTCAGTGAACTGCGAGCGACAAATATGCAGTTGGTAGAGGAAATCAATACAGGTAATTCAGCCGTTGCCAAAGGTTTATTTACTCAGGCAGAGCAAATCAGCAATCAACTAGAGCAAGCTGCTAGTGCCTTACAAAACCGAGTTGCAGCCCTCGAAGAATATTCAGCTCAAGTTTCAGAAATTGCCCAACTACAGCAAAGTTTGGAGCAGACTTTACAGTCTTTGGAAAAATCGGCACATTTAGAGCAGGTTCTTATGAGAGTACAGGAAAATCTTTCCCAGTTAAAGCCTGCCCTCGAACAATTAAGCAAGCCGCGCCGCATTACTTTATTAGAGCAAGAATAATAAGTCGGAAGTAGGCAATAGTAGAGCTGAGGGAGCTGAGGGAGCATGGAGAAAAATGATTGGTAGCCATGTCTTTTTTCGATTCCCAATTCCCGATTCCCAATTCCCAATTCCCAATTCCCAAACAACAATATGCGTAGACGATCTATTTCTCGGCAGTTAAATAATGTTGAATTATTTCCCTTTCTATCAGTTTTAGTCTGCACCATTGGCACATTAATCTTGCTGATCATTGTTGCTTCAAGCCAAATTTTAAGTGCTCAATCAGAAGTGGCAATCATAGCTAAAAGTGAAGATGGAAAAAACCGTAATAAAAGACCTCATTACGTTGAATGTCGGCAAGAAGGTATCATTATTCATCCTAGTCAAAAATTTGTCTCCAACAAAGATATTACTAATTCTAGTTCAGCCTTAGGCCAATTAATAGCTCAAGTGAGTGCTCGCAAGGATCAAGAATATGTCATTGTCGCTGTTCGTCCTGATGGTTTTAAGGTCTTTAATCAAGTGCGAACTCTACTCGAACAAGCAGATATTGATATTGGTTTTGAGCCAATTGATGAAAATTGGAAACTCAAAATTAAAGATAGTGCAGTTATTAGTTAATGAAAAACTGTAATACCGAAATCAAAAAAAACGATTTAACTAATTCATAGGGGCCAATGGCCATTGGCCCCTACTCTTGCCTATTGCCTGTCCTCACTAATAACCATACAACTCTCACCGGATTTGGTATGAGAAGAAGAAACTATCGAAAGAATAACGCTCCTAGCCAAAACTTAGACTCTTTCTTAGATATTCTCACCAACACAGTTGGTGTACTAATGTTTATTGGCTTGTTTGTCAGTCTTTTTACCTTCAATATCAAAAATGTCAATACGGAGAAAGTCATCCGCACTCCTTTGGTATCTGAGTCGAATAAAATTCCCCATTTTTTTGAAGTTCGGGATAACACAGTTATCTATCTTGAAAAACAAGAAGTTGAACAGGAACTCAAAAGGTTTGATGCGGGTTTTCCTACTTGTAATCAGCCACGGGAGCCATCTACATTTGATCCCGTAATTTACAATTCCTATCTAGTGCAGCTACGAGCCTATCAAACTTGTTTAAGAAACAAAGCTGAGCTATTAGGTAGTTTTCAAACTACAACAACTTACTATAAAGTATTCTATGACTCAAATCAATTGGTGTTTCAACCTCGAAAAGACGTTGCTGGGGAATCCCCAGAAGAATTAACTCAAGCAACCTCAGAATTTCGGAATATTCTCAAAAAATTGGACTCTGGCAGTGATTATCTTGCTTTTCTAGTCAGAGCAGATAGCTTTGAAGCCTTCCGAGAGGCTAGGGAAATAGCTTGGAAGGAGAATTTTGGTGTTGGTTGGGAGCCGATGAATGCCAATGCTGTTATTAGTTTTGGCTCAGGAGGAAGAAGCATTGGAGTACAGTAGATTGGCTAACAGAGATAACTTTTCACTAACCGAGCAGTATTGGGCTCAGGGCATCCTCTAACATTAGATCACAGGAGCGCTTCTACTTAACTCACAAAGAAAATTAAGTCAAGATGATAATTTAGCTTGAGATGCTCCGTTCACTACCCATGCCACTTGACAGCTTGCCGATTTACTCTCCTAGCCTAGAAGAACTCCTAGAGCGCTCTCCCCTGAAAGTTACTTCACAGTGTCCCTTATTAGAAGTTCTGGCTCAGATGAATCAGGCAGTGGGTAGCTATTGTGAGCTCAATGTATTAGATAAACGAACTATTTTCCCCCAAAAGCGAACTAACTACGTTCTGGTAACTGAAGCAGATAGACTAGTAGGAATTTTTACAGAGCAGAATCTAGTTGAGCTAGTAGCAGCAGGGCAAAATCTAGCCCGGATGACAGTTGGCGAGGTGATGACACAGCCGCCTATTACCCTCAAACAAGCTGAGTTTCGGGATGTTTTTACAGTATTGTCTATTCTGCGGCAACATCGAATTCACCATCTACCAATATTAGATGAGCATGAGCAAGTAATTGGGGCAATCACCATTCAAACTCTGCGTGCTGCCTTGCCACCAGTCAAGATGCTCGAATGGCGCTCTGTAGCAGAGGTAATGAATACCCAAATGATTCATGCCTCAAGCAGGAGTTCACTGCTAGAGTTAGCACAGCTAATGGCTCTACATCGGAGCAGTTGTGTGGTGATTACCCAAGATGGAGGGATGGGGGGAGGCGGAGACGCGGAGACGCGGAGACGCGGAGACACGGAGACGCGGAGACACGGAGATAAGGAAGAAATTCCCAATCCCCAATTCCCAATTCCCATAGGCATAGTTACAGAGCAAGATATTGTTAGGTTTCAGTTACTAGGGTTGGAGATGGGGGAAACTCAAGCTCAGATGGTGATGAGTATACCCAAAGATTCCCTGCACCCGGAGGATAATCTTTGGGTAGCTTATCAACAGATGCACGACCATGATGTACAACACTTAGTAGTGACTGGTGCTGATGGGGAATTGCAGGGACTTGTTACCCAAACAAATTTATTACAAATCCTCGACCCGATTGAGCTTTATGGAACCATTGAGGTATTGCAGCAGCAGATAAGCCAAATGGAAGTCGAGCAAAGGGAGTGTCAGGAGGCTAAAGAGGAAGTTGGTAGGCTCAAATCTGAGCTGGAACGACAAATTATTCAACGGGCTATTCAACTAAAAGTTACTAATAAAGAACTAGAAGAGAAGGTTCAGGAGAGTCATTTAATAGAACAAAAGCTGCGGATGTCGGAGTCCGAAATTCGGGGATTCTTTGAGGCGATGGCTGATGTTTTTATGATCTGCGATCGCTCAGCCGAAAATATTAAAATTGCTCCCACTCATCCTGAACAGTTGTATGACTCTGATACTGATATTATTCAACAAACTTTGGAACAATTATGGGATCAGCAGAGCTCTCCTGACTACCTTGAGCAAATTCACCTAGCTTTAGATACTCAGCAAATCATCAATTTCGAGTACAGATTGGTTGATGGGAAAGACCCAGTTTGGTTCTCTGCTAAAATTTCTCCTATTTCTGAGGATACAGTGATTTGGGTAGCTCGTGACATTACCGAGCGAAAATGGGCAGAAGAGCAGCTAGAGTTAGCTAAGCAGCAGCTAGAAACTAGAGTTAAGGAACGAACTGCCCAGATTCAAGAAACTAATGAAATCCTACTAGCAGAAATTCGCAATCGCAAGCAGGCAGAAATTAAGCGTAAAAAGGCAGAAACAGAACTCATAATCCGCGCCCATCAGCAGGAAGCAATAGCTAGATTAGGTCAACGAGCTTTGGCAGAGAGGGAACTCGACAGCTTGATGGATGAGGCAGTGAACCTAGCAGCTCGAATCTTGGATGTAGAATACTCTAAGGTTGCACAATTTATGTCCAACTTAGATGCCTTCAGATTAGTTGCAGGATGCGGTTGGCAAGAAGGTGCAATTGGTAAATCAGTAGTCAGAGCAGATAAAGACTCTCAAGCTGCCTATACCTTGCATTCCTCTGAGCAGATAGTAGTCAGCAACTTGCATGAAGAAACTCGCTTTAGTGGCTCGTCCTTACTACGCCAACATAGTGTAGTTAGTGGCATGAGCATTGTCATTCAGGGCAAGGAGAGTCCTTTTGGAGTATTGAGTGTTCATACCACCCAACAGCGACAATTCAGCCAAGAGGATGTCAATTTTCTCCAGGCAATTAGTAATGTACTCTCTACAGCAGTGGAGCGCCAGCAAGCAGAGGAACAATTAAGCCTCTTTTTCCATCTCTCCCTAGACTTGTTCTGCATTGCTGGCTTTGATGGTTACCTCAGGCGAATTAACCCCCATTTTGAAGATTTATTGGGCTATACAGAAGCAGAAATTCTCGCTCGACCATTAATTGAGTTTGTGCATCCTGAAGATGTAGAAGCAACGATGGCGATGATTGAGAAGTTATCAAATGGTATTTCAATCGAGAACTTTGAGAATCGCTATCGGTGTAAAGATGGTTCTTATCTATGGTTATCTTGGACAGCTATTGCTCCTGAAGCTGGGTTTTTCTATGCAGTAGGTCGTGATATTACTGAACGCAAGCGCATGGATGAAGCTCTGCGAAATCTGGTTTTAGGAATTTCCTCTGCTAAGGGTGAAGCTTTTTTCCAGTCGTCAGTACAATATTTAGCCAAGGCATTAGAGGTGGAATATGCCTTAGTTTGTGAGTTAGTTGACTCCCAACAGGAGCGTATGAGGACAGTAGCTGTCTGTATTGATAGTGAGATTACTGAAAATTTCGACTACGATTTGACTGACAATGCTTGTGCTCATGTAATCAAAGAAAGGAAGTGTATCTATCTTCAAAATGTTCAGCAGCTATTTCCTAACAATACCACCCTCTGTGAGATGAGAGTTGAGAGCTACATGGGCGTTCCTTTGATTAATAGTGCAGGTGAAATTTTAGGTTTGATGGCGATTATGGCTCGCAAACCTTTTGTAAAGACCAGAATCATGGAAGAAATTCTACAAATTTTTGCCCTGCATGCTGGTTCAGAATTAGAGCGCAAACAAGCAGAAGAGGCATTACGGGAGAGTGAGCAGAAGTTTCGCCAGCTAGCAGAGACAATTCGCGATGTGTTCTGGATGAGTGATCCTCAGGAAAATGAGTTGCTCTACGTTAGTCCCGCCTACGAAACTATTTGGGGAACTTCTTGTACTAGCTTGTCTGAACATCCCCAAAACTGGATTGAAGCGATTCATGCAGATGATCGAGATATGGCTCTTGCTCAAATCCAAGAGCGCAGCCGCACTGGCTATCCGCAAAATTTTGTTCAAGAATATCGCATTGTCACACCCAATAGCACAATTCGTCACATCCGCGATCGCAGCTTTCCAATTCGCAATGACTCAGGAGAAGTCTATCGGTTGGTAGGTATTACTGAAGATATTACTGAGCTCAAGCAAGCAGAAGCTGCGCTGCAAACTTTAAATGAAGAGCTAGAAGTTAAAGTGATAGAGCGTACAGCTGCCCTGCAAGAGAGCGAATTACGTTTTCGTTCCCTGTTTGAGCAAGCAGCGGTAGGAGTTGCTCAGGTAGCAATTAATGGCAGATGGTTGATGGTCAACCAAAAGCTGTGCGAGATTGTGGGCTATACTCAGCAAGAATTACTACAGAAGACAGGTTCAGATCTCAGCCATCCTGAAGATTGGATTGTCAGCCTACAGTACCGACGAGCGCTGCTAGCAGGTGAGATTGAAACCTATTCACAACAAAAGCGTTACCTTCACCAAAATGGTTCTTTCATCTGGGTGAGTGTGACTGTTTCACTAGTACATTGCTTGGTTGAGGAGTTTGGAGTTGAGCCTTATTTGATCGTTGTAGTCGAAGATATTAGCGATCGCAAACAAGCAGAGGCAGCTCTCCAAAAGCGAGTTGAGTTAGAACAACTGATTACTAGTATCTCTACCCAATTTATTAATCTCAATTTTGATGAAATTAATCATGGTATTAAAGCAACCTTGCAACAAATTGGGGAATTTGCTGAAGTTGACTGTAGTTATGTTTTTCAGCTGTCTGATGATGGTACTCAAATTAGCAATACTTACGAGTGGTGTGCTCCTGATATTGAACCCCAAATAGGTAATTTACAGCAGATGTCCTTTGAAGCTTTCCCCTGGTTCAGGGAGAAGTTACAACGGTTCGAGGTAGTGGAGATATCTCAAATAACGGACTTACCCCCTACCGCCAGCAAGGAAAAAGCTCATTTGCTCAAGCACTCGATTCAATCGGTGATTTGCTTACCAATGGTTGCTCAAGGGCAGCTCTTAGGTTTGGTTGGGTTTAATTCAATCAAGAGAGCTCAAGCTTGGACAGAAGATACTATAACTCTGTTAAGACTGGTGGGAGAAATTTTTGCTAACGCCCTAGAGCGTCAACAGGCAGAATTAGATCTACGAGAAAGTGAGGAGCGCTTCCGTCAACTGGCTGAAAATATTGAGAGTATTTTCTGGATGAGTGACCCCGATAAGCAACATATAATTTACGCCTCTCCTGCCTACGAAACTATCTGGGGGTGCTCTTGTACTGAATTATACACCTCACCCAAATCTTTTCTCGATGCCATTCATCCAGCAGACCAAGAAAGAATCATCGCTGCTTTAGCTAAACAAGTTCGAGGGGAATACGATGAAGAATATCGGATTGTGGGAGCCTATGGAGAAATTCGCTGGATTCGCGATCGCGCCTTCCCCATTTACGATCAGTCAGGGGAAGTCTACCGGGTAGTGGGGATTGCTGAAGATATCACCAAGCATAAACAGGCAGAGGAGGCTCTACGAGAAAGTGAGGAACGCTTCCGCGCCATCTTCGAGCAAGCTGCTGTGGGGATTGTTTTGAGCTCCCTATCTGGTCATATCCTCCGGGCCAACCAAGGGTTTTGTGATTTGTTGGGGTACACCGAGTTGGAACTGTTGGGGCAGACTTGGGAAGATATTACCTATCCAGATGGAATATTACTTGATCAAGAGTACTGGAATCAAGCCTTAACTGGCGAGATTAACACTTACTCCGTAGAAAAGCGCTACCTTTGTCAAGATGGTCAAGTGCAATGGGGGCATCTAACCATATCCCTGATACGTGACTCCGAGGGTATCGCCCAGTACTTCATTAGTGTGGTTGAGGATGTCCAAGAGCGCAAGCAAGCAGAAGCTCAACTTAAAGCATCCCTCAAAGAAAAAGAACTCCTGCTCAAGGAAGTTCACCATCGAGTGAAAAATAATTTACTTGTTGTTTGCTCTCTTCTAGAATTGCAGACTGACTCTACTGAAGATAAGGGAGTTATTAAAGTACTCGAAGAAAGTCAGCATCGCATTCACTCAATGGCTCTGATTCACGAAAAGTTATACCGTTCCGACAACTTGGATCAAGTCAACTTTGGCGAGTATCTTGAGTCTTTGTTAGACAACTTATTTAGTTTTTATTATTATACTTATGAAAGAGAAATTGAGTTTGAGTTGGATATCGAGCCAGTTTTGTTAAATATTGAAACAGCTAACCCCTGTGGCTTAATTATCAATGAATTGATTACCAATATATTTAAACATGCCTTTCCTAAGGCTACAACTAACAATAAACTCTGGTTGGAATTGCACCAATCACTAGATGAGCAAATCCACCTGATAGTCAGAGATAATGGTATTGGTTTCCCTGGAGATATAGATTTTCGGAATACTGAATCATTAGGTTTGCAATTAGTCTGTACCCTAACTGAACAGTTAGAAGGAACAATCGAACTAGAAAATTGCAACGGCACATCGTTTCACCTAACCTTTTCAGAACTTAACTATCGACGGAGAATAGCTAATTGTGAGTGATACGAAAATTTTAATTGTAGAAGACGAACTTTTAATTGCTAAAGGTTTATCACGCAAGCTAACCAAGTTAGGATATACAGTAATTGATATTGTTTCTTCTGGAGCTAGGGCTATCCAACAGGCAACTGAAGTCAAGCCAGATTTGATCTTAATGGATATTGTGATTAAAGGGGATATGGATGGCATAGAAACAGCAGCTCAAATCCACAAACACCTAAGTATTCCCGTAGTTTATCTCACAGCTTATGCCGATGACCAAACTTTAGATAGAGCTGAGGTAACTGGTTCTTATGGTTACATCCTGAAACCTTTCAAAGATAGGGAACTACACGCCACTATCAAAATGGCGCTCAAAAAACATCAGCAGCAAATTGAAGTGCAACAATCTTTCCTCAAAAGCCAAGTTTCGAGCCAAGAGAAATCTCAGTTGCTCTCAATGGTTGCCCATGATATTCGTAATCCCTTGACTACTATCCAAGGAAGTTCTGAAATTCTGCAATACTATCAACATAAACTAACACAAGAGAAGCAAGTTAAACATTTTGAGAGGATTCAAGTTGCTATAGAAAATATCAATCAGATGCTGGAAGATATTTTAATTATTGGTAAAGCAGGAGCAAAAAAGCTCAAGTTTGAACCAACCTCGTTGAATGCAATTGCTTTTTGCCAGAATTTGGTCGAACAGTTCCAAAGTACTACCCAGCAACACCAACTGACTTTTTGCTCTCAGAAGGAATATTCTCAGACTTATTTGGATGGAAAACTACTTAGTCACATTTTAGCTAACTTACTCTCCAACGCCATTAAATATTCCCCTGAAGGTGGTAGTGTCCATCTCGAAGTCTACGGTAATGAGCAACAAATGGTTTTTCGTGTTCGAGATCAGGGAATTGGTATTCCCCCAGAATATCAACCTAAACTCTTCGAGCAGTTTGAGAGAGCAAATAATGTGGGAAAAATTCCTGGAACAGGCTTAGGTTTATGTATTGTTAAACAAGCAGTTGATCTACACAAGGGCACAATCACGGTGGAAAGTGAAGTAGGAGTAGGGACTAGGTTTATTGTCAAATTACCAGTCATTAGAGATGGGGAGATGGGGAGATGGGGAAGTTGAGGGAGAAGATAATGGGGGTAGAATAGGCGGATTTGGTATTACCCCCCATTTGCACTTATAATTTTTTCTCTGGCTCAACCCAACGTCCGTCAGCTTTGATTAAATTAATTAATTCTTCCACACCTTGGGTTTCTGGAACTTTCTTAATTTCCTCTCGTCCCCGATACAGAGAAATATAACCAGGTTGTCTACCAACATAACCATAATCGGCGTCTGCCATTTCACCAGGACCATTAACAATACAACCCATTACTGCTATATCTAAACCAGTTAGGTGCTTGGTAGCTTCCCGGACTTGGCGCAATACTTCTTCTAAGTTAAACAAAGTACGACCACAGGAAGGACAGGCAACATATTCCACCATCGTTTTCCGCAGTCCCAGAGCTTGCAGAATGCTGTAACATACGGGTATTTCTTTCTCTGGAGCTTCGGTAAGGGAGACGCGGATAGTATCCCCAATACCCTCTGCTAAGAGAGTACCAATACCAGCTGTAGATTTGATACGTCCATATTCTCCATCCCCAGCTTCTGTAACACCTAAATGCAAAGGATAATCCATACCCAAGGCATCCATTCGCTGTACCATGAGGCGATAGGCTGCTAGCATTACTGGTACCCGCGAGGCTTTCATGGAAATTACCAAGTTGTGGAAGTCCAAGGACTCACAGATGTGAATAAATTCTAAGGCGGATTCCACCATTCCTTCTGGGGTGTCACCGTAGGTAAACAACATCCGTTCAGCAAGGGAACCGTGGTTGACGCCGATGCGCATCGCTTTATCCTGCTCCCTCAGAGAAATTACCAACGGCTCCAAAGTTTTACGGATTTTGTTGCCAATCTCCTCAAATTCTCTTTGGGTGTATTCCGTGCGCTCGGATTTTGGCTTCTCAAAAACATACAACCCTGGATTAATCCGCACCTTATCAACGTGCTTGGCAACTTCGAGGGCAATTTTCATGCCGTTGTGATGAACATCGGCTACTAGTGGTACTGCTTGGTAAGTTTGGGCTAATTTCTCCTTGATTTTAGCTAAGGCTTTAGCATGACCCATACTAGGTACAGTAACACGAACAATCTCGCAGCCAATTTCATGGAGCCGACGAATAGCAGCAACGGAACCATCTATATCTAAGGTGTCTTCATTAATCATCGATTGCACCACTACAGGGTTGTTACTACCAATAGTGGTACTACCGACTTTGACAGGGCGAGTCTTGCGCCGATGGATGGTAGTATCGATGGGCGTTGGCTTGGGAGCTGTTGAAGGGGTGATCAGTGTTTGCATAAACTGTTTACTCACTTCTGTAGCGAGAATATCAGGTATTTAGTGCTATTTCTTAGATTATTCCAAAAATTTTGAGTTTAAAGCCGAATGTGCCTTGATTATCCAAAGCCAACAACTCAAGTAAACGGTTGGTACTAAAGCTCCCTGGTGGATTTGGTGCATCAGTGATCCATTAGTAATCAATTGAGCTTCACTATTGCGATTTAACGAGGCGTTAAATGTGGCAAAACGGATATTTTCACTTGGTATATAAAACATTGAAAAGCCAATACAGTATTTTGTAAGCATCAAGCATGTTTTCAAGAGTTAAGAAAAGGTAGAATTTTCAGGTCATATTATAAACAATACGAGTTAATGTTTGAGAAAATACTACCTCTGATTATCATCTTTTTGACGGGATACCTACTGAAGAAGTTAAGAGTACTAGAGCCAGAAGATAGCCAAGTTATTGGTAAGCTTTTAGCCAATTTAGTTCTTCCAGCAATTGTTTTTAAATCCCTCTATACAGCTGAAATAGAGCCAGACTTGATTTATTTGCCAGCTGCTGCACTATTTGTAGTTTTATCTTTAACCTTAATAATTACTCTTAGTCTACGCTTTTTATACTTTGAGAGCATCAGAAAAGGAGCTTTGATCATCACATTTGTCAGTTGGGAAGGAGGAGCTATTGGATTTCCTTTTATGTTACTGACTTTCGGAGAGCTAGGATTAAGCAGAATTGTCTTGTTTGACTTGGCTCAGGTAATTTTTTTATTCACCGTTGTCTATTTTCTTGCTTGTCAATTTGGTCAAACTAAATTTCAGCTTAAAGATGGTATTTTAAATCTCTTTAAGGTGCCAATAATTTGGGCAATATTGTTAGCTTTCATTTTAAAATTATTCAAATTCAATGATTCTTTGCTGCTCAACTACCTCAATATTTTAGAAAATAGTTTCTTTCTCTTACTACTAGTATTATTAAGTTTGAAATTTAATCTCCAACTATCCTCATTAAAATTGTGCTTGATTATAACTCTAACAAAAACCTTCTGTGGTGTTGGGTTAGGATGGCTAGCAGCAATGATGTTTGGTTTTACAGGTGTGGAAAGAGCCGCTATTATCGTAGGTTCTTCATTGCCGCCTAGTATGCTCACACTCATCTTTTCAGAAAAGAACAACCTAGATACCAAGTTGGTGGCTAATTTATTATCAATTTCTCTCCCCTTTAGTTGTGTATTTCTAAGTGTATTTTTACGATTATTCCTAACGAGTTAATCCTTTAAAGTAATTTCATGCGGATAATGGGGCTGTCATAAACCGACGCTCGCGGTCAGCAGCATAAGCAATGCAGGCTTTTAAATCTTCTCGCGTCAGATCGGGAAAATCGTCGAGAATTTCTGCTTCAGTCATCTCGGAAGCTAGGTACTCCAGCACTTCATAGACTGTAATACGCAAGCCACGGACGCAAGGCTTACCACCACGTTTTTCAGGCTCAATTGTAATGATGTCTCGGTAGTTCATAAATTGGCATGAGGGAAAAATGTCTACTTAGCATTATATCAACCGTTTATTGAATAAGATTCTTGATAAATTTGAAACATCTTGATGAAAGTATAGCAAGCGATCGCACGCACAAAATGTCTGCGATCGCACCAGGTAAACACCTTAAACTCTGACAAGTTGGTGGCAAGTATACAGAATTTTTCTTATAGTGATTATGAAGATTATTAATATGGTCGTAAATAACTTTCCACCAGATGAGGCTAAATATTATATTGAGGATGTCAACGAGTGAGTCCCTTATCTTGTAGCCGATTGATACCAAAAGCAAGATAACTACTTCGCAGAATTACTTGTTGCCACCAGCGGGGTTTACTGCACCAAAGATAGTAGGTGGGAACCGCAATATCTTCTAAAAAACTGCGCCACTTGGCAGTAATCTGAGATGGCTGGATTGCTTGAGCACGAATTTGTCCGTTTTTCACTATTGCCTCCCTTAATTTTGGGTGCTCACGTAGCCGTTTCAGAGCGACAATTAGTTCAGCTGGTGTTGCTACTTCTAGGTAATCAAATTCACTTTGGCGTTCAGCTCGGTAAGCAGATTCACAACCAAGTACAGCTGGTACACCAGCTAACCAGGCATTGTACAGTTTGGTTGCAGGTTTGGTGAGGTAGTTTTCCAGACGCTCAAAGCTGCGCACAGCTACTACCGCATCAATATTACTGTAGTCATGCCAGTAATCATCGATTTCGTCATAGTTATCCCAACGGTTACAATTAAGCCTCGGACACCAATTTAAGCCTAAACCCTGGATTTGCCTTTGCCAGTCAGGCTCTAGTAACTCTGCTGCCAGATTTGTCAGGTGACCAAAAAATGCGATATTCTCAAAGCGATCGCCTCGTGTTGGGTTACGGGGAATTAAGCCAGGTTGGGGCCAATGGGGTAGATAGTAACTGTTTTTGAAGGTTTTGCTTTCGGTAGGATTTTGCACAACCTGAAGTTGAGCATAGGGATATTGGCTTAGTTCTGCTTTGAGACAAATCAGAAGTAAGTTTTTGGCTGGTTTAAGCTGGTTGTGTACTCGTAGGGAGTTGCGATGTAGTAAGACAATTCCTTCCTCAGGCAGCTCTGGTACTAGTTCACAGGGAAAACCATCAGCCTTCAGGCGCAGGTAGGTTTGTAATGTCCAGGCATAAATACCAATGCCAAAACCTTTCCAGGCTTTATCTGCACTAGCTGGTATTTTACTAGGCCAGTAGGATTGGGGAATATAGAAGTAAATTGGTGGTAATCGCATAGCCTCTTGTATATAAAACTCTTCAGAAACAAGGCAAAAGGCAATAGGCAAAAGGGAAGAGGATTTTATTTGTTTCTTCCATTCATCGCGGGTGCCGCCGCGCCCGTCGGGCGCTCTCGAGAAACACGAGGCAGGAGGCAGGAGGCAGGAGGCGAGGAAGGAGGTAGGAATAATAGTGTTTCTCCCATTCAATTGGGGGCGCGAAGCGCTCCTGGGGAGCTCTTCAGAAACTCCGAGTCAGGAGTCTCCGAGTCAGGAGCCAGAAGGGAAGAAGATTTGGCTTGTTTCTTCACTCCCTTTCTTCAAACATATAAGGTTTAATGAGCAAACTCACTCCAATTGCCCAAGCCATCGAAATCATCCAACCTGCTATAACATCACTAGGATAGTGAACACCCAAGTATAGCCTTGTCCAGCCAATTGCTAAAACAAGCAAACCTCCCACTATCAGAACCAGCCAGCGCCATTGGCTCTCCCAAGTCAGAATCACCAAAGCTGCTACCAGCGTCATAGTGTAGATAGCATGTCCACTGGGAAAGGAGTAGCTAGACTCCGGAGCAGGGGAGTCCCACAAATGGGGACGTGCTCTTTGGATCAAAGACTTCCCCGTAGTTTTAATGACAATGCTACCGAGTATAGTAATTAACCAATAGGCTAGCGATCGCCAAGAGCTTTGTTTCAACAAAACTAGCACTGTCACTATTGCCAGGGGCAACACAGTCGAGCTAAACTTCGTCAGCGTCTTGGCAATAGCGTCCAATTGTGGGTTAGCTGTTGCCTGAATTGTCCACAAAATCGTTTCATCCGAGAGGATACCGCCCGGTTTCCCCCACACTTGATAAGTAAGTAAGCCAAAAATTAGTAAAGGTAAAACCACTCCTAAGAGTACACAGCGCCAATTATTATTCATCAGGGCAAACCACATAAGCCAATTCTTTATCCTCAGCTCTCCTCTGCCAAACTATAGTTCGGTAGACAAAGGCTGCAACCTCTCCCCTAGTAGCATGAGCACGGGGACGTAATTGACGGATATTGGGATAATTAACCACAATCTCACCATCTGTAGCTTTAGCGATCGCTTTTAGGGCCCAATCGGGAATAGCCCTAGCATCATCGTAGTAGATTTCCAAATGATTGATTCGGTGCTTGCTCTCAATCAGGGATGCTAATGATACCAATGCTTCTAAGCGGCTGAGGGGAGCTTGTGGTCTAAAGGTTTTGTCTGGAAATCCTGACATCATCCCTCTCGTCGTCACAAATTTTACCGCATCTGCAAACCAGTCTTCTCGTTGCACATCAATAAATTGTTGTGCTTCCCTGGTTACTGGCTGCTCAGTAAAAGCTTTGGCAACAATTGCGGCAAACTCGGCTCGATTGATGGACTCATAGGGAAGGAAAGTGTTGTCCTTATAGCCTTCAAGGATACCTAAATTTCTCAGTTCAGCTAACATCCCCTCGGCAAAATAGTTTCCTGTATCTTGGAATTCTCCTTCATTTATCGGTGGCTCTAAATTATCAAGATAGTCTACAGTGACTCTATGATTTTCATTGAGCAAGAAGTAATCTCGATATAAATCGAATTTTGAGGGATTGTAAGGCTTTTGATTAATCAGAGCATCATGTAAACACCAACGAGCAGCATAATGACATCCTGATAAGCTACCATCAACCCTAATCACTTCCGATTTCGGGGCATACAACTGAGCTAGCTGTTCCATTTCTAGAGCATTTGCCGAACGACCTAACTCTCCATCCACATAGACACAGTACATGGTAGCCAGTTGGTTAACAATAGTTTGACTCAGACCAGTAGCACCACCATCGAGATTGTAATAGATTATTTTCCCAGCTGTTTGACCTTGATCTTTGCCTGATTCATACAGTTGTTCTAACAACTCATGGGCAACATAGGAGCCACTGGAATGAGCAGCAATAAGGCAACGTTGAGCGCTCTGAGCAATTTTTAAGAGATGATTACTAAGAGACTCGGTGGCAATTTCACAGGCATTATATTCAGGATCTCTTGGTCCCTTAACTGAATAAAGGTGACGAATTCCCAGTTCAGCAAGACGAGCACAGTATAGCTCTTTAACCCACTTTTGTGCCCAACTTTGTCGCACAGTCCAACCAGCATAACCGATGAAGATATCGTTTCCTATGGAGTTACCAGTATCGAGATAACAAACACCAAAACCCAGCTCACTCCAAGAGCCATCAATTATTTTTTTATGGTTTGGTTGTAATGTTAACGATTTCATTGCTGGAAATTGAAAATGAAGAAACAATTCTCTTCCCTATTGCCTGTTGCCTGTTGCCTATTGCCTTTTGCCTATTACTTATGCCGGATATGCTCGTAAACTTCTAAATATTCCTCCGCTGGATGATTCCAGGAGTAGTCATACCCCATACCTTGAATCACCAGTTTACGGAATTCTTTAGGCTCTTTATACCACAATTCAATAGCTCTTTCCATTGCCGACTCAAGAGCATGATTATCTGTTTGATGGAACATATAACCATTGCGTTGTTCAGGAGGCTTAGTTTGATCGAAATCTCGGTCAAATACCGTATTGATTAACCCACCGACTCCCCGCACAATGGGTACAGTACCGTATTGTAATCCAATCATTTGGGTAAGCCCACAAGGCTCATAGTTGCTAGGAACTACGATCATATCTGCTGCTGCATAAATCAGGTGGGCTAATTCTTCATTAAAGCCAAGTTCTAAATGGCAGTCAGAGTTATTGTTTAGGTAATTTTTCTCATGCCAGAAGCGGGAATTGATTCCTGGCTCTGTTGCTGAACCCAATAGTACAAATTGCGCTCCTCTGCTTAGTGCGTAGTAGAGGGCATGGTGAACTAGATGAACACCCTTTTGATCATCTAACCTACCAATAAAGGCGATAAGTGGTTTATCGACTTGGCGCAATAGAAGCCTCTCCTGGAGAGCTTTTTTGTTCGAGGCTTTTCCTTCTAAGTTATCCTGGGCATAGTGATAGGGGATATATCGGTCTAGTTCTGGACTCCACATGTCGTAATCGATGCCATTGAGAATTCCAGTAAATTTGTCTTGTTTGAGGTGTAAAGTATGACCTAACCCACAACTAATGTCTGTGTGGTGAGCTTCCCAGGCGTGGTGAGGGGAAACTGTATTCACATAATTGGAGTAAACAATGCCACCTTTCATATAATTTAAGGCAAAGGGATTGAAGTTATCACCTAGGCGATCGTAATGGAAGTAGTAAGCCTCTTGATTTAAACCAGTTGCCCAGAGGGTTTCAGTACCTCCAATTCCTTGGTGCTTAAAGTTGTGAATGGTGTAGCAAACCCGTTGGCACTCCATGCCATGATATTTATACATCTCGTAGAGCATGACGGGGACTAAGCCAGTTTGCCAGTCATGACAGTGGATAATATCAGGACGCTTGTTGCTCTTAAGTAGGAATTCTAATGCTGCTTTACTGAAGAAAGCAAAGCGCATATTGTCATCGGAGCATCCATAATAGCATCCCCGGTTGAAGAAGTTGTCACCAGAATGGGGTTCGATAAAGAAGCAAACCCTTCCATGTACCCAGCCGCAGTAGACAGAACAATGGATAGCAGCACCATACCAGGGTACCCACAACTCACGATAGGCATCGTGGAGTCCCCAAATATGGTCATAGCGCATACAGTCGTACTTCGGTAGGATAATCTCGACGCAATGACCTTGAACCTCTAGCTCTCTGCTCAATCCGGAAACGACATCCCCTAAGCCTCCAGCTTTGATAACAGGAGCGCATTCAGAAGCAACTTGCACTATATACATACATGTTCACTTATAGCTTAATAAAATTTAACTTTACTACAATTCAATTCAAACAAATAGGAAAATCCTTCTCGAAACGGAAGTTTTTGATTAACTAGGGCTTGCTGAATAAGTCTCTAAAAATAACTGATGGATTATTTAGTTATTTAAGCTTGAAATAAAGATAACTGTTTATTGTTGACAATTACCCCAGTTATAATATTTAATAATAATTGACTTCCCACACTCCTCTTCACCGAAAGCCTTTCGGCTTATCTTCACCCCATTCGTTCTAGCCCAATATGACTCGCACTACTCGTCGTCATTTCCTGCAATTCACGGGTTCAGCATTGGCAGCAGTTGGAATCAACCAGTTATTATTCCAACAGCAAGCCCAACGCTACAGTCAAGTTCTTGCCCAAAGTACTCCCCGCAAACTGGCATTACTGGTTGGCATCAATAAGTATATCAAGCAACCTCTGGAAGGATGCCTCAATGATATAGACTTGCACCGCAATCTGTTGATTTATCGCTTTGGGTTTAATCCGAAAGATATTCTGGTTTTGCCCGATGCAGAAGCGACAAGGGAAGGGATGTTAAGGGCTTTTGAAGAACATTTAATTAAACAAGCCAAACCAGGAGATGTGGTAGTTTATCACTATTCTGGACATGGTTCCCGCATCTTTGATCCTAATCCGATTGTGGTTGAACCAGGACAAGAAGGACTGAATGGAACCTTTGTGCCAGTAGATGGTAATTTACCTACTGGATATCCGGAAGTTGGGGGGACTGTTAAAGATATTATGGGGCATACTTTATTTTTGCTGATGTCTGCCCTGAAATCGGAAAATGTCACAGTTGTTTTAGATAGTTGTTTTTCTGGTGGTGCTACTAGAGAAGAGCGGGTACGCTCACGGAATGGTGGCAAGAATGTTTTAGTTTCTGCTGATGAGAAAGCCTATCAGCAACAGTGGTTATCTCGGTTAAAAATGTCGCCAGAAGAGTTTATTCAAGGCTACCGTGCAGGGGTTGCTAAAGGTATGGTGTTAGCTGCAACAAAACCAAACCAACTGGCAAGAGAGGTGAATATTAATGGTTTTAAAGCGGGAATATTTACTTATTTACTGACTCACTATCTGTGGCAGGAAGATAGCAATATCGAGCAAATCTTCCAGAAAATTATTCCAGAAATTCCCCAGCGGTTTAATCAAATGCCTCTTTATGAAGTGAAGGTGGGGAGTAATTATGAGCAGCAACCTTTGTATTTTATCGATTCTCCCAATTCGATTGCTCAGGCGGTGGTGACGGGAGTGAGTGGTGGTACTGCTGAGTTGTGGTTAGGGGGTGTTGATTTAAGGAAGGTGGAGGCGGGAGTGGTATTTACTGCTATTAATGGGACAGGAAAAGTGAGGGTTGTTTCTCGTAATGGGTTGGTGGCACAGGCAAAGATTGAGAAGGCAGTAACGGCAGGAATGGCATTGCGGTTGATGGGGTAAAGTGCGTTTCGTAGGGTGCGCCTAGGCGTAAACATCTTGCTCATTGGAGATCAAACGCGAGCAAGATGCTCGCACTACTCTATTTCCTACCTTTGAGGTGATCCGCCGAGGGTATCTTGTAGTTCAGGAGCTATCTTGTTTGCTCTATAGTTATTCATGGCATTTTGACTAAGTTCTTCTAAACTTGCATCAGACCAAAGATTTCTTTGCCAAAGAGTATAATCAAATGGTTCCCGCAAGATAAGGCTAATAAATTTTTCAGCTTGTACTTCTCCTAAGGCATTAATTAGTGCTTCTAATCCCTTGAGTTTTATTTCTGTATCAGTTAACATATCCATCAATCAATACTATTATATCTACTGGATTTATAACTTGGACTACTGTCAAATCAAATAGTTTCTTGAGCAGTCTATCATCTGTTGTTACAAAGTAATCTGCGCAGCCTTCGATTGCTGATGCCACGTGCAAAGCATCCTTTGCCTTAACACCTTTTTTGAGCAAATTTTTCGCAATCTTTAACACAGAAGCGTTCTCTTCGATCTCAACAACAGCTAAAGAGTGCCATTTCCTGATTGCTGCTTTCCTTTCTAAAAAAGGGTTTGCTTCATTCTCAAATTCTAAAATATAAGACCAGATTAGTTCAAGCGCTCCTTGTTTGATTTTGTCCTGAAGATAAAGTTTTGCTTCTGCCTCAAGTCGAATGCGTATTTGGCTTTGATCATCAAATGGACGATTAAAAGCACAATTATCCAGGTAGATTCTCACTAAAACTGTATTTTGTATCGCAATGTCAGGATTATAACCGATAAAGCTCATACACCAACTAGGTAAATTACCCTGTAGAGGCGGGTTTTGCTCGCTAATTACCCCCATAGACGATAACTTATCAACAAAACCCGCCCTCGGCATCTCCCCTATAACCCAACACGCCGGAGTCTGCTGCGTTGGGTTCCAGTTTCTTCCACCCAACCTACAGTTTTAAGCGTGTCTCCATTTGTACTTTGGTGAGAAAAAGGCTCTAAGGTAGTCCCAATGAAAAAATTTCACCACCATGCATGAAAATTCATTTCTCCGTGTCTCCTTGTCCCAGCGTCCCCGCGTCTTTTAAACCTCTCCTTCATCAGGTGTAATTCCCCCATCCACCTGCTCAAAATTCACCTTGTTATAGATATCTGAGATAGAAATTTCCAACGATACTGAAGCTAGACGTATAGTAACATCAGATTCATCATAATCACTAAACAACCATCGCTTATCATCGGTCTTCTGATAATGTTCGATATATATCCGAGTTTGGTCAATCAACAAATATTCCTGAAACGTCGGAATCGTGCGGTATCCTTCAAACTTTTTACTCTTATCGTATCCCTTGGTTGACGGTGACAAAACCTCGATAATCAATTGAGGATTAGTAATCGTATCCGTGCGATTATTATAATACTCCGGTTCTCCAGCCACTAACATCACATCAGGATAGGTATAGATGCAACCCTTGGGTATCCACAAGCGCACATCACTCATAAAAACATCGTAATCCTCATTTTTGAAAGCAAAATTTAACCCGGCATAGAAATTGCCAGCAATCCGATTATGATTAGTAGAGCCACCTGCCATGGGAAATATTTCACCGTCAATATATTCGCTTTTATCCTCAGCAGCTTCCTCCAGTGCTAGATATTCCTCGGTCGAGTAGTATCGTTGTTGTGTAGCTTGCATGGTTCGATGGGGAGCATTTGAGCGAAATTTACTTTTACTTTAGCATTGATGGTAAGCTCTGCCTGTTCTCAACTCTTCGACTTACGCAAACCCTCTATTTGTAGTGCCTTAACCCATTTAAAGTAGGTTGGGTTGAGGTAACGAAACCCAACACTCAAGCACATTGCGTTGGGTTACGAAGAAAGCTAACCCAACCTACCTAAACTGCGTAAATCCTGAACTCTTCGAGTTTTAGCTCTTTTCAGGCAAATTATGATGAAATGCGATCGCTCTTTCGTATTCTCTCTATAATCCGCGATAGGCAATCGCAAAACTAACCTAAAAATCTTTGGTAGACTACCAAAAGTATTCTGCCTTAGGTATTGGTAGGTTTTGTAGGGCGTGAAGTGCGATCGCCTACGGCACCAGCGAAGCTGATCGCTTAACGCACGGAAGCCCGAAAGTGGAGACGATGTGCTGTGATGGGTAAAAAGCAGAAGGGACAAAAGACTCAGAACAAATTGGTATTAGCCTTACTCAAACTCATCTGCGTTTCAGGGATAACCAGTGTGGCATTACTGCCGCAGTTGGTGATGGCTATACCTAAATCAGTTGATACCCTGATAGCCCAACAGCCAGCTAACTATGATGCGGCTGAACAAGTTTTTCAGGAAGCGTTTCAACTCTATGAGGAAGGAACAGCAGAATCTCTGCGACAGGCAATTCCTAAATTTGAACAAGCTGCCATTCTTTATCGTCAAGCAGGTGACAAAGGCTCAGAAGCTCTATGTTTCCTTGCCCTTGGCAAAGTCTACTCTGATTTAGGAGAAAAGCAGAAAGCCTTAGAATTCTACAACCAAGCTTTGCCCCTATATCAGGCGGTGGGGGATCGAGG